>Ga0065722_100112_pt1 | contig 38818 bp, 33 predicted proteins | sample BansetMetagenome_FD_59109 | JGI IMG/M metagenome (GOLD analysis project Ga0065722, IMG submission 59109) | Bankia setacea gill microbial communities from Puget Sound, Washington, USA - Caecum Enriched | ecosystem: Host-associated > Mollusca > Digestive system > Ceca | place: United States... | reverse complement strand
TCCGTGTTGCCGTTTAAATTGGCGCCGCCAGTTGAAGACCCATTTTTACTAGAGCGCGGCGGTCGGTTTTCGAAACAAACGCCAGCTCGAGCCTTGTCGCTTTTAACCGAGGCAAAACAGTGGCTGAACAATCGTGCACTCTACGGACGTTTTTATCGGAACCTAAAACATTTTATTAGCCAAGAATATATTCGAGAAAATACCACTGAAAGCGTGATGTTTATACTGCCATCGCTTTTTCACGGCGGCGCAGAACGACAGGCGTGCAACCTTATGGTGGCAATGAAACGCCAAGGTTATGATGTAAAGCTCGCGGTTATTTACCCCTTGGTTGGGGCCGCACGACATTATCTGCCTATGCTGGAAGCTGAGGGGATTGCGCTGCTGTCGGTCGGTGACTATCAAGGGGAAGCGGCACTTGACGAAAATAAACTGTTTTCAGATGCTGCGGCGTGTGCGCAAGTATTAAATTTACGCAGTCAAAATATAGCGCTGGTGCAGCGCGATATAGTGCCGGTCTACAATCTTATCGCACATCACAACCCCGGCTCAGTTGTCTGCTTTTTAGATATTTCGAATTGTCTTGGTGGTGTTGCAGCATTACTTGCCGGTGTACCTAAGGTGCTTACCTCGTTTCGTAACATCCAGCCAACCAGCTTCTCATTCTACGAACCTTGGTATTTCCCCATTTATCAATCTCTGCTTACCGCAGGCCGCCAACGTATGATAATGACTGGAAATTCCAATCGTGGAAATAAAAGTTATGCGAAATGGTTGGGCGTTAGCGACTCGCGTTTTCGATTGTTAAAAAATGGTGTGCAGTTCGAACGCTTTAAAGCGCCAAGCATTACTGAAATCATTTCACTGCGACAGCACTGGAGTATTAGTGAGTCGACTAAGGTTATTGTTGGCGTGTTTCGCCTGTCTGAAGAAAAGCGACCATTTTTGTTTGTCGATGCGGTGGCAGAGGTTGTACGATCTATTCCTGATTTGCGTGTGCTGATAGTGAGTGACGGCCCCTTGTTCGACGTAGTTGCCGATTATTGCGTACAGCTGGGGTTAGGTTCTGTGATTAGCTTAGTCGGCGCGGTAGAAAATGTTGCATCCTTTATTAGTTGCAGCGACGTTGTTTTGCAAACATCTCGTGCAGAGGGAACGTCAAATGTCGTGTTGGAAGCTCAGTACTTGGCAAAGCCTGTGGTCGTTACAGCGGCTGGCGGACAACAAGAAACCCTAATAGACGGCGAAACCGGCTATATCGTTGATGACGATTCCGCTACGGCAATCGCCAACAAAGTGGTCGATCTGTTACAGGATAAAAATCGTGCTCAGGCTATGGGGGATCGCGGAAGGGATTTTGTGAAAAATAATTTTGATTTAAAGCAATCAGTGGAGACGCTAACGGGTTTTCTAAGCTAGCCAAGCCATTAAGTGGCGTTTGGCTAGCTTTTTGTTTTTATCGTTTGAAGTTCGTTCTCGTTATTTGTCTAACTTTTTCGGTACGCGTAAACTGTAGGTTTTGCCATTGATACGCGGGTCACTATTGTCGGAGCTGGAATATAATAGGCTATCTTTCCAGTGACAAAAACGTCCTTCGCCAAGGGTGTTGATCGATTCGAATCGTGCATGTGGGAAGCCCAAAAGAAGACCATTCTCATAGACTAATAGTGGCGATTTAAAGTGTTCGCCATCGGTGTCGGCAAATGCACTATATTCTGGCAGGTGAACTTTGTAACCAAAGCCGTCGATAGGCTGTGTAGCGACACTTATATTAATAATGTCGTATTCGTCGGTAATGTGTTGCCCAGCGCTAGGCGAGTCAACCGACCTAAGTAAAAACTCGGTGTTGCCTTCTCCCGTTACTATATCGACAACTATCATGTTGTGTTGTCTATAAAAGTGCTGAGCAATGTCACTGGCTTTAGCAAATTCCATCGGGTAACCGCCTAGCCAATCTCTTACGTCAGTCCAAAATTCCATACCACGACTTTTACTATAATCTTTGATGACGAGTAACGGGTTTTCACCTTTCGCCGCTACTGGCTTTAGCACCTGCTCCCAGGCGTAGTCGTACTCCATTTTTTCGCGCTGCTCTGGGCTTGCTTGATTGTAGGCGCGCTTCGTTTCTATCCAGTATTCCGGCGTAGGGTTTTGATACATCTCATAGGCGTAAAGTGCAATATAGAGTATGCCATCTGTTGCTAGCGGAATGGTTACCTTGTCTAGTGCTTCCCACATGCTGCCGGTGTGGTGCAGTACCCCCCAGGAATATACGATGTCGGCCTTGGGTAGGCTTTGCATGAATGCCTCGTCTAACACAGAACCTTCGGCTTGGCTCCAGTTGCGCGGTTTGCCAGCGTTACGCCAGAGGCTTTTGGTTGCGGCAACGGATTGCGGGTCTACATCGATACTAATGACTTTCTCGGCACCGGCCGCTAGGGCGGCAAGAGAGTGAATGCCACTTCCGCAACCAATATCTAGAAATATTTTACCCTTTAAATTTTCTAGCCTTAAGGTTTTCAAGAGATGCTGTTGTGCAATCGTTACACGCTTGTGGTCGAATGACTCGTCTAAAAATTGTTGCCAGTTCCGGCCAAATTTAAAATTGATATCCATGACGTTATTGTTCTCTCTAATACTGATTATTTAACCGGTGATTGTGCTCAACGTTCGTGTGTGGGTTTTTTCAACGCGGCTAATAACCTGTGAAGTATTCAGGTACACCACGCTTCTTATCGACAAATGATGCAATCAGACTAACCCCAGCGTTGTTGTTGGAAAGGCGTGGCGTCTCGATTTTACGTAAACGTGTATGCAGAAGATAGAACTCGCCTTTTTTGGGGTAGATGACACGGCGCTTAGCCTCATCAATTTCTTCAGCTTTTATCTCTTGTGTGTCGGTGACTTCAATTTTATGGCTGCCCGGAATGATCTCTATCCCGCCGGTGTTACTGTCGTGGTCGGTAAGCGCAAACATAAGGTGATAGTAATCGTCTTTGATCCCGTATTCTATCGGGTTGTAAACCCTGTTTCTAAATAGATTATAGGGCGCGCAGCCGCTGGTTCGCGTCTCTATGTGCCAGCGCAAGCCTGAGCCCCACACCAGTGGTTCACAATCACAAGATGTTGCGATCGCAGTTATCACATCCGAGGACGATAAAAATTGCTGCACTGACGGCATATCGTTATGTCTATTTAGGGTTTTCGGATAGGTCGAAATCGTTAAATACGATTTATATATGTTATCGGCAATGATAGAGCTATCAACCTTAAACGGGCCTGTGTAACCGAGGGTATTAAATTCATCTGCGGTATAGGCCGGCTCTGCAAGCGCTACGGTTTGATTTTTCGTGAGGGTCTCCGGAGCAATAATATCGGTAATTCTATTGTCCGATATATCAAAATTATCGTGATCACTCTTAATTGAGTTGGTCGCCGCCTGTAAAAACTTTCTAAATACTTTTACGCCTGTTTTGTAGCGTTGCTGCCGTTGCTGAGTGTTTTTACAGTAGAGTGTGTAGCGGGCGATAATCGCTAAGTAGGCATTAAAGCTACCTTTTAGTAGTAAATAGGTGGTGGTTTGTTTGTCTTTTATTACGCGTAAGCTAGCGTAGATTTTATCTAGATCGTTGTGAATGTTCTCGCTAGAGGTTTTAGCTAAGGTTTTAGTTTTTTTAATGTGATCTAGGGTTTCATGCAACGGAATATTCAGTATCGCATTATCGCTTAGGCTATCTATTGCGTGACAGTGCTTACTTAAATCCGCGAGTATCTTGGTGTTTTTCGATACCCGGTAGGGCGTCGATTGTTTTCGCGTGTTGTATAAAAGCACCATCATTTGGGTTGAATGCCTCTATCTCTGGATGCAATCCCATAAGTGATTCCATATTGGTTCGGCAGGTATCAAGAATTACCGTGGTTTCAACCCAATCGCATTTGTTTCCTTTTACGCGCATAGCAGGAGGCTGGGGTGCAGCCGCCTGAGTCGATTCTGGCGATGCGTTTGTATCGCTGGTATTGCTCAACTCGGTTGTTTTATCGGATAGGATGGGGCGATGCGTACCCACATCTACCCAGGGCGGAATAACCTTGTTTTGTTGCTTCTGTTGGTGAGCCCGTTCGATATCTTTATAAAGGCTAAGGTTGGAGTGATGCTGATGCGAGGCCTTCATGCCAAGGTCTGTACCTAGCAAATACACTTCGTGGTAACCCAGTGCTATTGCGTAGGCAAGGGCGCAGTTGCTTACGGTTGGCCCGCAGTAGCTTAGCGGCGGCTCGTCTAACTTTAATAAGTTGCCAATAAGTTCGCCACCAAGGTCATTGGGTTTACGCGCAATCATCACCTCGTCAAATAAGTCGATTACGCTCGGTGGGCAGGTGTTGAGTGTAAGCAACGTAATACCTTTGCGAAATTCGGGGGTTGAACCGAGGGTGATCCATTCTCTAATATTGAGCGTTCGCTCCATTTCGATGTGGTAGTCCGGCTTTATTCCGGCTTTATATAATGAGCCTAAGGCCGTGCCACAGGAAAATATCGCGGCGCCATTACGGTTGTTTTTGAGTTGTTCGATAACCAAGTCGAGTGAAGGGCCATTGCCCACGATATAGGCAGGGCATGCTTGCTTTATGGTTTTGCTTGTCGATAAAAGCTTAACCGATTTTTTTAGGTTAGCGTTGGTGTGCGCGAGACTGACTTGTTCGTCGTCAAAAAACCCAACCCCTGTGGCTAACTGATGAAATCCACTGATTAAGGCGTTTTTAAATTCGCGTATGGGAGCAGTGTTCAAGTGGCAATACAAAAAGGTATTGGTTAGGTTGTGCAAGCCAATTTCATCGGGAAGCAATTTAATCGCGGCAAATGCCGTTTCTGTTGAGGCGGCAATGCAAAAGCGTAGGCTTTTGTTGTTAAAGGATTGTTTGCTGATGATGGCTTCCCAGTCAATCGTGTGTAGCGACGCATAAAAGCTGTCTTTATTGGGTTCGACAATCATCAGGTTAACGATATTGTGTTGCTCGACCAGCTGCTCGGCGTGATACCCCAAGCCTAGCCCTGCAATAATCATAAAACCTATAGGTTGATCTAGGTTTGGCTTGTCCGATGTTTGCGGGTCTGAATTCGCGGGCGCTTGATTTTGGTAGCTGTCGAGTAGCTCGTTGACGAGCGGGGCGTGTATGTAGTTTGGGTTAGCGATGCCTGACTTATTGAAGTTGAGTTGCAAGCAAAAAGGCGAGGCCTTATATTCGGCTAACTGCTGCTCGCAAAATGCCTTGGGGTTAGCTGGATAGATCGCACTATTATTGGTTGCGTTTACTAAGGTTACATGCCCCTCGGGGCTAAAGCTCAGACGCAGTGATTGCGGTTGATAATTGACATATTCCGCAAATATAGCCGGAGCGGCTTTTTGAAATGCCAGCATGTTTTTATGAAATTGTGCATTCATAACTAGCTGGAGTCGTTTTAGCTCTGCTTGGCGCAAAATCTCTGCAATTGGATCGTTTGGCTGTGGTGAATCTGGGTTTGACATATAAGCTGCTCGCGTCGTTATTTTGACGATTTTCAGGTAAGTGTAGTCGTTGGCTCTAGGTTTAGCAGGTTTTATGCCGGACTTTATTTAGGCTCAGGCAGAAGAGTTTTTTTGTTACTAGCGCTAAAGGTTTAATTTTATTCGCCGATAGCGTTACTATGAAGCGATTGCTGTTAAGAACAACTACCGTTAACGATGCGGATATGACTCGGTTGGTTTGATTGTTCAGATTTTGCTGTGCAGCAATAGTGTTATCTTATTACCTAGACTTATTAAGTGAGGTCCCGTGAACGCACAATTCGCAGTAGATTCCTATGCCAAGGTCCACAATACCGCGAGCGCTAATGTTGCCTCTCCACATAAGCTTATCGATATGTTGTATCAAGGCGCTATTGAGCGAGTCGTACAAGCGAAAGGCGCGATTGAATACGGTAATATTGAGCTTCGNGGTAAAAAGATTAATTCCGCCATCTCCATTATTGGTGGNTTGCGGATGAGTTTGGATTCAGAAAAGGGCGGAGACATTGCCGAAAATCTGGATGCTTTGTACGTCTACATTCAGGGTGTTTTGGCGCGTGCACATATTAAAGCCGATTTATCTTTGCTCGACGAATCTTTAAAGCTACTAACTGATATGCGCGACACATGGAAGCAAATTGGCTAAGTTAGTTTGCCCTTTATTTCCCGCGCTTCGCGTTGAAGCGCTGCCAGCCATACACCTCTCTACCTAATTACGTCAAAACCTATAAATTACTTCATCAAACATCGGCCCATTTTGTAAGTGTCGACGCCACTCCGCTTTAATGTATAAATTGGCACCTTACGTGCATTAACCCTCTCGCTAGAACAAACCGGCAAATTTTTGCCATTTTTTATCTGTGTTAAACGAGGAGGTTGCCATGTCTGTGGCACAAACAAACGCTGCGAAAGTATTGCAGCAGCAGGGTAACGAAATATCCCCCCATCAAGTTATAGCGCTTTTGCTAAATGGCGCGATGGAACGAATTTCACAGGCCAAACATTGTGTTGAGTCGGGTAATGAACAAGACAAACTTATCTTGGTTGGTAAAAATTATCGGCATTATTAATGGTTTGCGCGCTAGCTTGAACTTAGAGGCTGGCGGCGATATCGCGGTGAACCTTAATACGCTCTACTTATATATGAGCAATCGTTTGGAACAGTGCGATGACCACGACGAAATGATGGCTCTGCAAGAGGTCGGGTCACTGATCGATAATATCAAGCAGGGCTGGGATGGCATTGCCAACGAAGAAATTTTGCATTCAGCTTAATAGATCTCTAAAGGTTTGCTCTCCGTGGCCGTTAGCCTAACTAAGGGAGAGCAAGCTGAATTACTCTAACAAGTAGCTCAGTCGGCGCCCGTCGAGTTAACCTTGTGTCCTTGTTGGAGTTGTTATGTCGTCATTAGTGTCGGTCACTCATGTAGCACTGGTTCGCGCGCGGCGTGAGCTAGATAGGGCGTTCGAAGAAGGTGATTGGGAGAGGGTTAGATACTGGGATGCTCAGCTAGGTCAAAGACTCAATCGAGCCTTCGAGGACGAAGAGCGCGATACTAATGGATTAATTGAAGAGCTTGAGCGTGTGCTAAAACTTTATGCACAGATTGTATCGGCCTTGCCCGAACATGCGATTAGTCTCTCCAACCCTTTAGCTGGACGCGAGTTTTAAATTTACCGCTTTTATACACCCGTGAGGAAAAGCTGTGGGTTGCCACATCTTTTTCTCGTTAGTACGTTATCTAACCGTCTTTTACTCCCGCCCCTGTTTTTTTGCGCTCGAATTCAATCGAAAAGCGTCGAACTTCTGTTATTCCTATTTACCGTTAATATTTTAATGTTTTCCGCGTCGGATATTTGACCATTGGCAGTTTGTTGACTATTAATTACTGACGGTTACAGCGTTTTAGTTATAGGTCAGAAATTAGGCGCAAGTTGGACTCGAGCTCCAACCGACTACTGATCAATCAACGCTGCTCGCCAAGGGCAAAGCGTCTTTATAGCGCTTTTATACGTAAGTTGGTATCTGTGTGTAGTCGGCGAGTTGAGCCGTAGGCTCGGCAACCTTTACGGNTAGTAGTGTAATGCTTTACGANNAAAAAATTCTAGATAGTTGATGATGATGAGTCGGCTCGCTATAACCTCAAGGTTATCCTCGAATTTTTGGGAGAACAAATCGATACCCTCGACTTCAATGATTGGCACGAGAACCACAATGAACCCAACCCAGATAGCGATTACAGTTTAGTTTTTTTGGGAGAGAGCCGTTCTAAGAAGAGTTTGCTCCCGTATTTACAGCGAATACGACAGTGTTACAGTGCTGTGCCCGTGGTATTACTGGGTGAGTACGAACCCGTAGCCGAAGATTGGGATCCGTTTTTACGCCATATGGTGATTGAGCGACTCGAAACCGCCGCGAGCTATACCCATCTGAATAACGTTATTCACCGCGCACAACGTTTTAACGAGGCACAACAGCGCGCGGTTAATGAAGGCAAGCAGCGCCCCAATCATTTATTCCGCAGCTTAGTTGGCACCAGCCGAGAAATTCAGTCCGTGCGCGCAATGATGTCCCAAGTTGCCGATAAGGACGTTACCGTTTTAATTGAAGGTGAATCGGGCACAGGCAAAGAGGTGGTTGCGCGCAACTTGCACTACCATTCTCCGCGTCGCGACAAGCCTTTCGTCCCGGTAAATTGTGGAGCGATACCAGCCGAGTTATTAGAAAGTGAGTTGTTTGGTCATGAGAAGGGTGCTTTCACCGGTGCTATTAGTGCTCGAGCTGGACGTTTTGAAATGGCAGAAGGCGGTACTTTATTTTTAGACGAAATAGGCGATATGCCACTGCATATGCAGGTTAAGATTTTGCGGGTCCTGCAGGAGAAAACCTTCGAGCGAGTTGGCGGTAACAAAACCTATGAAACCAGCGTTCGCATTATCGCAGCCACTCACCGCAATCTAGAAGAAATGATAACCGCGGGCAGCTTCCGCGAAGACTTGTATTATCGTTTGAATGTCTTTCCTATTGAGATGCCAGCACTACGTGAACGCGCCGAAGATATCCCGCTTTTAATTAACGAATTAATCTCACGTATGGAAAGTGAAAACCGCGGCTCCATACGATTTAACTCTGCGGCGATTATGTCGCTCTGCGATCAACCTTGGGCGGGGAATGTACGAGAGCTCGCCAACTTGGTTGAGCGCATGGCCATTATGCATCCATTTGGCGTGGTTGGCGTGCAAGACTTACCCGGAAAATATCGCAATGCATCGGCAGAAGTAGACGATGAGTTTGATGTGCTGGTGGACGAGTCTCGCAAGCCGACCATGGTTGCCGCTGGCGATATTGCATTGCTACCGGAACATGGCATCGATCTTAAAGAGTACATTGCTGGGCTAGAGCAAAGTCTTATTCAGCAGGCGCTCGATAATAACGGTGGAGTAGTTGCGCGAGCGGCAGAGCAGTTGGCTATTCGTCGTACAACCTTAGTTGAAAAAATGCGTAAGTATGGCCTACAGCGCGGTTGAGTAGTTCATCGCGCGCGCCCTATCTGCTATCATTCTCGGTTCTTTGAAGTCTTATCCCCTCATCCTGTGGGGGTATATTTATTTTAGACGTTTGTGTGGAACCGACTCATGAGCTTATCCCAAAAAGTTTTAGCCGTTAATAACGACCTTCCTATCCGTACGGATAAGCCCGTACACAGTGGTAAGGTGCGTTCCGTGTATTGGTTAACCGAGGCCGACAGCCGCCGTTTGATTGCGGAAAAAAATTACCCCGTTGCCGCTGATGCCCCTCTCGCTATTATGGTTATTAGCGATCGTATCTCTGCTTTTGACTGTATTTGGCACGGTGAGCGCGGTATGAATGGTGTGCCTGGGAAGGGTGCGGCACTGAATGCTATTTCTAACCATTGGTTTAAACTTTTTCGTGAACAAGGGTTGGCTGATAGTCATATTCTCGATATTCCACACCCATTTGTCTGGATTGTTCAGAAAGCTAAACCGGTAATGATTGAAGCTATTTGCCGTCAGTATATTACCGGCTCGATGTGGCGTTCTTACAGTAAGGGCGAACGTGAATTTTGCGGAATACAATTACCGGATGGTTTGCAAAAAGATCAAAAGCTGCCGGAACTGCTAATTACACCGTCGACTAAAGGTATTTTAAAAGGTATTCCCGGCGTGCCCGAGGCGGACGACGTTAATATTACTCGCAAAAATATCGATGATAACTTCGCCGCATTTAATTTCCGTAACCCTGCGGATATTGATTTGTACGAAAAGCTTTTAAAAGAAGGCTTTGACACGATTACTAACGAACTCGCCAAAGCCGATCAGGTNTTTGTTGATACTAAATTTGAATTTGGTTACGTAACCGGTAGTGACGGACAAGAAAAGCTTATTTATATGGACGAAGTCGGTACACCAGATTCTTCCAGAATATGGGATGGGCCGAATTATCGTGAAGGTCGAGTTATTGAAAAGTCGAAAGAGGAGTTTCGTCAGCAACTTCTAAACTATTTCCCTGACCCCGATATTTTGTTGAACAAAGACCGTATGGTGGAGCGTTTAGCGCTGGCAAAAGATAATGCACTGCCGGAGGAAGTTCTGATGCAAGTTTCGGCAACCTATACAGGTATAGCAGAAACAATTACGGGTCAAAAATTAGTACTTTCAGATAACCCGAAAGCGGAAATCTTGAGTATCTTGGCAGATCAATACGGCTTAATTGATTGATCAGCTTCGGTCTATTGTTCCCGTTTAATAAGACTGCTATTAGCGTAGAAGTGTAAAAAATCGGGGTCCTCGTCCATTCGGGAGGGGGCTCCGGAGCAGCCTAAATTAAGCCAAATCTGCGTTTTTTCAGGCTAATTGCTTGTTGGCGGTCGCCTAAAACCTCCTAAAAGTGCGTTTTGCACTATCTAGAGTCATTAAATATTCCTAATTCATATATTGATTTGTTCAATGTAAATGCTCTCGAGCCTAGTAATTGCGTTGCTGTTTGGCGTCAAAATCATTATTTTTGTCCCGATTACCTATTCCTCTTGTCACCGACCCTACGCCAGTGCTGCCGTTGAATTGACAATGAAACGGTGTCTGTACACAATCGAGGCTGTCAGAAGTAGAAGCCGCTTTTGAGTACTTACAGGAAATAATAATAAATACTTTGAGTAAGCCTGTTGTAAAACCCTACTGCTTATTTCTATTACCAGTAGTAATTCCAGTTTTTTGCAGAGCTTTACCCATGCTAAAAACAGTAGAGTCTTTGATGATCCATTAGAGCACTTCAAATCGTTATGAATTTTCCTTAAGAGCCGTTTGATGCTTTTAAGCGTGAACTCTTAACGGATGTTTTTTTGTATGTATTGGTTGTTGTCTGAAGTAGCCAACGGTTACCGCCTCTGATGTCTCCCATTACCCTGTACAAGGTAGGAAATATAATGAGTATGAAAACAATAAAAATGATTGGCGCCGGCGCCATGATGATGGCGGTTTCGGCCGTATCATTTGGTCACGGTTTCGTTGATAGTCCTGGAGCTCGTAACTACTTCTGTGGCGCTGTAACTAAGCCAGACGAAGCGGCTAACGGTACTGGACAATACGCCGTATGTGCCGACGCTTTCGCTGACGATTTTAACGGTGGCTATCAGTACATGAGTGTTTTGAACCACCACGGTGGCCGCAAAGATCTCGGCCCATCAACTACAAATGTTTGTGGTTTTGATAGTGAAACTTGGGACGGCGGTCGCACTCCTTGGGATAACTCTATCGATTGGCCAGTAAACAACATCAGCTCTGGTGACTTAACTTTCTCTTGGGATATCAGCAACGGTCCTCACTTTTCAGATACTTCTGATTTCCGTTACTGGATTACAAAGCCTGGCTTTACTTACCAGATCGGTGTTGATCTGAAGTGGAGCGACTTTGAGGACACAGCTTTCTGTGATCTCCCATACAGCTATTCAAACCCAGGTGCATCGCCCGCTATCTCTAAAGATGAAGGTGCTGCTCACTTCTACACCACCTGTAACGTTCCTGCTCGTTCAGGTCGTCACGTGATCTACGCTGAGTGGGGCCGTTCGGCTTCTACTTTCGAGCGTTTCCACGGTTGTATCGACGTTCAGTTCGGTGGCGGTAACGGTTCAAGCTCTTCAAGCAGCTCAAGCTCATCTAGCTCGTCTAGCAGCAGCTCAAGTTCATCTAGCAGCTCAAGCTCTTCAAGCAGTTCTAGTTCTTCCAGTTCTAGCTCTTCAAGCAGCTCAAGCTCTACTAGTGGCGGCGGTCAGTGTGCCGAGCAGTGTAAGTGGTACCAAGATGACCCACGTCCTGTATGTGCTAACCAAGACAGCGGTTGGGGATATGAGAATGGTCAAAGCTGTATTGGTCGTACTACTTGCGAAAGCCAAAGTGGTTCTGGCGGTATAATCAACAGCTGTGATTCTTCCAGTTCTTCAAGCAGCAGCTCAAGCTCATCTAGCAGCAGTTCTAGTTCTTCAAGCAGCTCAAGCTCATCTAGCAGCAGCTCTAGTTCTTCTTCAAGCAGCTCAAGCTCGTCTAGCAGCAGCTCAAGCTCAAGTTCTTCCGGTAGCACTGGCGGCACTTGTAGCTGGTATGGCTGGAATGTACCTGTATGTTCCAACACTTCTAGTGGTTGGGGTAACGAAAACGGTCAGACATGTGTATCTCAATCGGCTTGTGACGCTCAGTAATTTGAGTTGACGCAATTCGTTTGATCATATGATGATCAGGGCCACGGATGGCCCACTTCATTTTCACAACGGGATTCCCCGTATCTTAGAAAACGTGTTCAATCAGTTATAATTCCATTCCTTTCTCTACCTCCTCGATATTGGGTGTTGTGTTCATGGCCGTTAAAAACCCTAAGTTCATCCCGTTGCTTCTCACTGGTGTTGCAATTTGTATTGCTGCCGCCGTGGGTTACAAATCTCTGAATGATAAGGCACCGTCTGCCGACGCAGAGGCAATTGAAGCAACTGAGCGTTTTTCCGATGGTCTTGAAGAGGTCTTATCCCAAGCAAAGCAGGCCTTAGCGGACGAAAAGGCTAATGAGCAAGCCGCTAATGTCAGTACCGCAATTTCTACGGCTTATACCGACACTGCTATGAGCGACCGTACAGAGCCACAAACGGAACAAGAGAAGCGACCTGAAGATCGCACGCCTGAAGAAATTCGAGCCGCTGTTCAAGCTGTTGAGACCGAAGTGTTTGACAATGCCAACCGGCTTTTCGAAGAAGAAGAGGTCGACTTAGATTGGGGGCCCGACTACGAGCAGAGTCTCTCGGATATGTTTGTCGAGTTTGACGGCTTAGATCGCGTTAGTGTTAGCGAAATTCAGTGTCGTTCAACCATGTGTCAAATTATTGTGTTCACCCCGCAAGGTTATGATGCGGACTATTTCACCTCTGTATTTTACGAAGCATTAGGCGCGTATCAAGGTGGTGAACTAAAGACGACCGCAGCGATTGCGCGCAATATGGCGAATGGTATTACCGCTGTTTACGTAAGTCGAAAAAATCATACGCTCAAGTTCTATTAAGTCTGCAGTTCGTTTAGCGGGGATCCAGCTAAGTTCAAGTTACGCCAATTAATGTCAAAACACTTTGCTTGTCGAGCGAAATAGACAAGCGTCAAGAACCCGACTTAATAGCGGTTCGAATCTTTCTCTCATCTCCAAGTTTCTGAAATATAAGCATAAAACCAATTGGCATTGCGCTTGCAGTGACTCTCCTAAAGTCGCCAACTGCGACAGTTAACCGTCAGGAGATCAACCACGTTGGTTAGAAATGCCTATATGCCTTCTTCGATAGAAACTAAAACTCCAGTAGACGTACCGCCTGCAGCGCTTAATTCCGCGGTCACATTTTTCAATGAAACCTCGGCGCAGTTAAGCCAGTCCTATCACTTGCTTGAAAATAGGCTCTCGGTGTTAACGAAGGAGCTTGATGAAGTCTCGGCGGAAAAAGAGCAAGAGCATAAAAGGAATGCAGAGCTGGCTACGAGGATGCAGGCATTGCTGGATTTTCTGCCCGGCGGTGTAATTGTTTTGGACTCTAAAGGCATTATCGTTGAGGCTAACCCTGCTGCCGATAGCCTTTTGGAAACCCCCTTGCAGGGGCGTCTTTGGCGCAAGGTTATTGGCGAGTGCTTCGCCCCGCGTAACGATGATGGTTTAGAAGTTTCTACGCGTTCTGGTCGTCGTATTAGTATTGCTACCAGCTCGCTGATGAGTACAGCTGATAGTGCTGCACAGAGTTCTGTCGACGGTCAAATTATTCTGCTTACCGATCAAACCGAGACACGTCGTTTACAGCAGTGCGTCAGTCGCTCAGAGCGATTATCGGCGATGGGCAAAATGGTTTCCGCGCTCGCACATCAAATCCGCACACCATTGTCGACCGCAATTTTATATGCGGGGCATTTGTGTGAATCAAAATTAGAGCCGGCCACGCGCTCACAATTTTCACAAAAGTTATTGAGCCGCTTACAGCACATGGAACGCCAGGTACGCGACATGATGTTATTTGTAAAAAGCGAGTTGCCATTAAATGAGTTGGTTAGTGTTCAAGAGCTCGAAGACAGTTTAAAAGAGGCGGCGGAAGTGCCGCTAAACAGCCAAGACGGCGAAGCCCATTGGCAAAACGACTGTGAAGAGCTAACACTTAGATGTCATCGCGATGCACTTGTAAGCGCTTTAATGAATCTGGTGAATAACGCCCTGCAAGCCAGTGGCGAACCCTACACCTTAATATTGCGGTTTAGGCGAGAAACCAACAGACGCGGCGAACAACTATTAACCATCGCGGTAATTGATCGAGGGCCTGGTATAGAAGCATCTCAGCTCGCCAAGGTTACCGATCTGTTTATGACCACCAAGGCTCAGGGAACCGGTTTGGGATTAGCCGTCGTTCAGTCTGTAGCCAGGGCGCACGGCGGCTATTTTGAAATTCTTTCTGAGCCAGGCCGCGGAACCCTTGCCCGTATTTGTATTCCCATCCATTCCGATAAAATCGAAATCGCTCAGCCGACGTCTGATCAAAGTGGAGAGCACTATGAGTAGTCACGCAACTAGCTTGCAGCAAGCCGCCAGAGTTTTGGTTGTTGAGGATGATACCGACTTGCGCCAAGCCCTTGTCGATACCTTGGCCCTTGAAGGGTTCTCCGTTGAGGACGCGGCCAGTGCTGAACTTGCGCTGGAGCTTTTGGCTGCCGGCGGACAGTTTGAGATGATTGTATCCGATGTCAATATGGGCGCACTGAGTGGCCATGACTTGTTACAGCAGGTAAAACAGAACTATCCACAAATCCCCGTGTTACTTATCACCGCCTATGCGAGCATTGGTGATTCCGTCGATGCAATGCGTAATGGAGCTGCCGATTACCTAGTCAAACCTTTCGAACCGAAGTTGTTAATCGAAACCGTCAATAGGTTTATCGGTCGCGGCGTATTGCGTAGTGATGAACCAATCGCCGAGGCCGCATCGAGCCGCGAGTTGTTGCACTTGGCACAGCGTGTAGCGCAATCGGATTCGACCGTCTTATTAGTCGGTGAGTCAGGCACAGGTAAAGAGGTGTTAGCAAAATATATTCATCAACATTCGCCACGCGCGGGGCAGCCGTTTATTGCAATTAACTGTGCAGCAATTCCAGAAAACATGTTGGAAGCTATGCTGTTTGGTCATGAGAAGGGCGCCTATACCGGAGCCTACCATTCGGCTCCAGGTAAATTCGAACAAGCCAATGGCGGCACTATATTGCTAGACGAAATTTCTGAAATGGATATGAGTTTGCAAGCCAAACTGTTACGCGTTTTACAGGAGCGTGAGGTAGAGCGATTGGGTGGTCGCAAGAGTATCCCGCTAGATGTACGCGTCATAGCCACCTCTAACCGCAATATGCGCGAGCAGGTGATGGCGGGTAAGTTTCGTGAGGATTTGTATTTTCGTTTGAGTGTGTTGCCATTACAGTGGGCACCGCTACGTGATCGTAAAGACGATATTTTACCCTTAGCGGAATCTCTGCTTGCCCGTCACGCCAGCAAACAGCATCGCGCCGGTGTTCGTCTTGGCCGAGACGCCGAGCAGTTAATGTTACATTACCCATGGCCTGGTAATGTCCGCGAGCTGGACAATGTGATGCAGCGCGCGCTTATCTTACAAACTGGGCATACCATTGGTGCCCGCGACTTAGGCTTGGATATTGGCAATCAATACAGTGAGAAGCCTTCACTGATGCAAGCGGTTGCCGACATTACCCAAGCCAGTATATTGGGACAGGTACAAGCTGCCAGTACCGACAGCGGCGCACACCTCCAAACCGACGCCTATTATTCTCAGAGAGGGTCTGACGGGCGTGACAATCTTGCCTATAGTCATACCGGTTCGTTGGCGCCTGCTGCGGGAGATTCAGCTCAAACCGGTGCCCCGCAGTTAGATAAAGATCTAAAAAAACGAGAGTTTGAAATCATTTTACAGACACTACGCCAGGAAAATGGCAGCAAGAAAAACACCGCTGAGCGTTTAGGTATAAGTCCGCGAACTCTGCGTTATAAACTTGCTCGCCTGCGCGATGAAGGCTATAGCCTATCGCCAGCAACGGTGTAGATAATTGCTTTTTGCTATAAGTTTTGCCCAGAATAATGCTCTTAATATCTTTTGGCTATCGATACCAGTTTTACAGATCAAAAAAAGTATTCCCTTTTTAAAAACTTTTGGTATTATCCGCTCAAACGGCGCCAAAAATAGTGAGCTTATATTACACTTTAAGTGAACTAGAAATTTTGCAGTATTTTGGTGAGTGTCATTCATTTGTCATAGAGTAGACGGAGGATATCCCAGTAGCCGGATTCGCTTTCGGCGTGTTGTTCCTAATTCCTTTTTTAATCGCACTGCCTGCGGAGTATTGATTATGGGTGTTGAGGTTATCGATCGTTCTTCTGAACTGAATAACGTTGTACTTGAAGGTGCCATTGAACACGAGCTCGATGGTGAACAGCAATTTAAATCGGACGGTTTATCCCTAGATGCGCGCCGCCGATTGGAAGACAAAATTGAAGAAATGAGACTTCTTCGCGAAACTCAGGAATTTGATTTTGATATCTAAGTAGCAATATTTTTAACGAACTCTATTTCCATACAGCTTTATAGATATTTATGTAAAGCAACTGCATGTAAAGAAAACTAAAAAGCCTAGAAGAGCTTCTTCTTGGCTTTTTAGCTTTCTATTTCTAAGCGATAGCTTGTTTCTGTTTTATTACGCTTTCTTATCTATGGGTTTTACTCCCGCTTCATCCCCTCACTGATTTTATTTTCTCTCAGATAAACAACATCCTTGGTCACCCGCGCCGCATCAGCCAACTGTTTGTCCTTGCGGTTTTTTCCTTAGGACTTTTCTAAGTAACTTTTTCTATAACTTACGCTTAATTATTGCCTCGTGATAGTTGCCTGATAATTGTGTTCATAAAAGCGCCTAACGTTTGGCGTGCACGGCTTTGGCGTTTGGCAACATCGCAGCAGTGTATCGGCAAGGTTTCACCTCTTTTAAAGTGCGCGGCAGTTTCTGGCCCACTTTGTGCAAATCTAGTTACCAACGGGTAATCCGGCATAATTTTGACAGGCAGAAGAATTCCAGGCGGACGAAAAAATGACAGATCGAATGGACATCAACCGTTTACTCCTAGAAATGCGTTCACTCAAACAGCAAACCAATGCATTTGGTGCGGGCGGCATGGCCGCAGCCGATCGTGTTAACGGCAACACTGGGCTGCAGCCGGGAGCAAAAGTCAACGGCCCAGCATTTGGCGACTTGCTACAGCAAGCCGTGGGTAAAGTGAACGAGGTTCAACAAACCTCCAGCTCTATGAGCGCCGCTTATATTCAGGGTGATCCAAATGTTGATGTGACTGACGTGATGATTGCATCGCAAAAAGCGGGTGTTGCCTTCGATGCAATGGTGCAGGTCAGAAACAAACTCGTCGAAGCCTATCGAGATGTTATGAACATGCCAATTTAACCATTGGTTAGACTAATCTTGAGCAGTCGCGAGGGCGCAGCTCATCTATACAAAGTTAGCGTACAAAACTACCGGCAACACCTTCCTAAGACTGAGATTATTCGAGAAAAAACATGGCAAATTCTTTAGCGGCAGATGGCGGTACAAGCGACCTGATTGAAGGGTTTAACAACCTGAATATTGTACGGCAAGCGGGCTTGATGATTGGCTTGGCCGCGAGTGTGGCAATTGGCTTTGCGGTAGTACTTTGGAGCCAAGGTGAAGACTACAAGCCGCTCTATGGCAGCTTAGACCGTTTGGACTCTGCCGAAGTGGGCCAGATTTTAGATTTTAATGAAATCCCCTACAAAATTGACGGCGCTTCTGGGGCTTTGCTCGTGCCGATCGATAAAGTACAGAAAGCGCGTATCGTGCTTGCCGAAAATGGCGTGCAGGGCGACAAGACGCTAGGTTATGAATTGCTAGACCAAGAACAGCCACTCGGCACCAGCCAATTTATGGAGGCAACTCGCTACCGCCGTGGTCTTGAAGGCGAATTGGCGCGTACCATATCCAGTATTAGCAGCGTGCGAGCCGCGCGCGTACACCTCGCCATTCCAAAGCGCACCGTGTTTATACGCGACGGCCGCGAGCCCAGTGCATCGGTATTCTTAGAATTATTCCCAGGTCGTCCGATCACGCCTAAGCAGATAACTGGTGTCGCCAACCTTATTGCTGCCAGTATTCCCGAGCTGGATGTGGAAAACGTTACTATCGTTGATCATCGTGGCAACCTCTTATCGGTTGGCGTAGAAGATGAGCGCCTAGTGGTAGCGGCTCAGCATCTGGATTATTCACGCAAAGTAGAAAACGATATTGTTCTCCGTATTCGTCGTTTGCTATCTCCGGTAGTTGGTCAAGCTAATTTCAAAACAGAAGTCTCGGCGGATATCGATTTTACCGAGATTGAAAAAGCAGAGGAAACGTTCAACCCTGATTTACCCGCCGTTCGCAGTGAGTACACCGTAGACGAACAGCGCGTAGGTGCCGGTGGCGCTGGCGGCGTTCCTGGGGCACTAACTAATCAGCCACCCGCCGGAGGGCAGGCGCCTGAAGTGGCCGCTCGCGGTAATGCTGACGCAGGTGGCGGCACACCATCCAATAGCCGATCTCAGGCAACCCGGAATTACGAGCTGGACCGTACCGTTAGTTACACTAAACATGAGAAGGGGCGGTTGCGTCGTTTAACGGTCGCGGTAGTGGTCGATGACAAAAAAGTTGTCGACCCTGCCACAGGTGAAATTAGTTTAAAGCCTTGGACAGAGCTAGAGATCGAACGACTGTCTATACTGGTGAGAGACGCGGTAGGTTTCTCTGCTGTGCGTGGTGATAGTGTCAATATTTTGAATGAACGCTTTATGCCGTTACCTGAGATGGCCGAGCAGAGTGAACCACAGATCTGGGAGCAGGAGATCTTTCGTCAGGCGGCGAAGTATCTTGCTGGGGCAATTATTATTGCCATTCTCGTGGTCGGCCTGTTACGCCCGGTTCTAAAGAGCTTGGCTGGCGCGGGTAACAAATCGAAAGAAAATGATGAGGCGAGAGAAATGGCGGCCTTACAGGCTGCTGGAATCGATTCTTTTGACTCGCTCTCTGATGAGACAGTGACCTTAACTGGCGGTGATGCGCTGGCGTTACCCAATCCGGAGGAGAGTTACGAGCAGCAACTAAACGCTGTTAAAGGCCTTGTCGCCGAAGATGCCGGCCGAGTAGCCCAAGTTATTAAACGTTGGATAAACGAAGAATGAGTGCAGCCCAGAAACCAGTAGGTAAAGATGGCAAGCCCGAGGTCAAATTAAGTCGCGTCGACCAAGCCGCGATTTTATTGATGACCTTAGGGGAAAACAGCGCAGCCGAAATTCTAAAGCACATGGGGCCTAAAGAAGTACAGCGGTTGGGTACGGCAATGGCACAGCTTAATAACGTCCAGCAATATGAAGTTGAAGTGGTGCTGGCAAACTTTATGGAAGAAGTGCGCACCCAAACAGGCTTGGGTATGGGCGCTGACAGCTATATTCGAAATATGCTGGTAACGGCCTTAGGTGAAGATAAAGCCAATGGCTTGATTGACAGAATTCTTTTGGGCGGAAATACCACCGGTTTAGATACCTTAAAGTGGATGGACGCACGCTCGGTCGCCGATATAATTCGCAATGAACACCCGCAAATTCAAGCCATTGTACTGGCTTATTTAGACCCAGATCAGTCCGCTGAAATTATTAACTATTTCCCTGAAAAGGTTCGCTTAGATGTGCTGATGCGGGTTGCGGCGTTGGATACGGTGCAGCCCTCAGCACTGCAGGAACTTAACAATATTCTTGAAAAGCAGTTTTCCGGTAGCGCGGGATCACAAACAAAAGATATGGGTGGTTATAAAACTGCCGCGGAAATCGTTAATAATTTGGATAGTTCCATAGGTAGCGAGTTGATGGATTCTATTCGTGAAGTCGACGAAGACATGGGTACACAAATCGCCGATTTAATGTTTGTTTTTGAAAATCTTCGCGACGTCGACGATCGTGGTATTCAGGCATTATTGCGCGAGGTTTCGTCAGACATATTGATTCTTGCCCTGAAGGGGGCCGAAGAGGTGTTGCAGGAGAAAATATTCGGCAATATGTCTAAACGTGCAGCCGAACTTCTACGCGATGACTTCGAAGCGAAAGGGCCTGTTAAGGTATCGGAAGTGGAGGGCGCACAGAAAGAAATTCTAACCATTGCGCGTCGTTTGGCTGACGCCGGTGAAATTGTATTAGGTGGCGGTGGTGAGGAGATGCTGTAAGTTCAGCTAAACATGATAGATACAAAGAAAGTAGGCGATGGTAAAAAATCGACCGATGCGTCAAAAAATCCAAATCGTATTCCTTCAAACAGCCTAGGCAGCGACGAAGTTGTCAGCGCTTGGCAGCTTCCCCGTATGGGTAATGGCGGAAAAATCGTAAAGAGTGCTGGGCGTGAAGCCGGCGATAAGAAAAAAAATCCTTCAGTAGAATCCATCGAAGATATTTCCAGTAAAGTAAAAGCCAAGCCGGTAACCGCGGACGAGCTCCAAAAAATTGTCGAGCAAGCACAGCAAGAAGGCTATGGCGAGGGCTTCAAAGAGGGAATGGAAAAAGGCCTAGCGCAAGGGGAAGAAAAAGGTCGCAAGTTGGGCGAGCAAAAGGCCTATGAAGAAACTAAAGCAAAGTTAGAGAGCGATAGTGGTCGTCTAGCGGCCATCGCAGAGCAATTGTTCGAGCCGATGCAAGCTCAGCAAGAAAGCATAGAAAATATTGTGGTCGAGATGGCTTTGAGCCTCGCGAAGAAAATAATTGCCAGCGAACTAAAACAATCCCCCGACGCGTCTTTATACCATTGTTAGCAGTGCGCTCAGCGCTTTACCGCAGGGTTCGGCCAATATTGTTGTGTATCTTAATAGTGAAGATGCGGCATTAGTTGCTGACTATATTCCGGCAGAGGATCGCGACTGGCAGGTAAAGGTTGATGCAACACTTAGTCACGGTAGTTGCAAAATAGAAACTCGAGATAGCTTGGTAGAGTATCGGGTTGAAGAGCGTTTAGAGGAATATATGCAGCGCGTTGCGGACAAAGGCGATGTGAGTGCTGACGCCTTGCCCGAGGTTGAATCTTGGCGACGAAGAAAAAAATTCCGACAGTACCGCTGCCGAAGACCATACCCTTGCCAGCGGCGAATCGGTTGAAGATGACGATGAGACTAGGCTAGCCAATGCCAGCGCAGCAGAAAAAACCAGCGAGGCAGATGATGTCAGCACTGCCGAGGAAACTGATTCACCTATCGACCCGATAGGCACATCGCAACACGATATTGAGCCAAGACAATGACGACTCCACACAACACTGGACCATCGTTACTCGATAGAATGCAAAAGTATCGACAGTATGATTTCGTTTCCTCCAGTGTGAATGCCAGTGGTCGCCTAACCCGAATGGTGGGGCTAACCCTTGAAGCTGTTGGCCTCAATGTGTCGGTTGGTCGCCAGTGTCGGGTAGTGGTGAGCGGCGACAAGGAAATAGAAGCTGAAGTAGTTGGCTTCCACAACGAAAAAACATTTTTAATGCCGGTGCAAAAAGTCGAAGGTTTGCGCCCCGGCGCGCGCGTTATTCCAGTAGAGTCTCACAAAAATTTGGCGATGGGTGACCATTTAAAAGGCCGTATTGTAAATGGCCTTGGTCAACCGTTAGATGGCAAGGGAACCGTAACCGATGATACTAAAGTTGATTTGGAACCCAGCGTCATAAACCCACTGCAGCGCCACCCCATTAGCGAGCCTTTGGATGTTGGTATTCGCGCAATTAACGGCTTATTAACCGTTGGCAAGGGTCAGCGTATTGGTTTGTTTGCTGGTAGTGGTGTTGGTAAAAGTGTACTAATGGGGATGATGACGAGGTTCACCACTGCCGATATTGTAGTGGTAGGTTTGATTGGTGAACGTGGCCGCGAAGTTAAAGAATTTGTCGACCATATTCTCGGCGAAGAAGGTTTAAAAAAAGCCATAGTGGTTGCCGCACCTGCCGATGAAGCGCCACTTATGCGGTTGCGCGCCGCACAATTGTCCACTCGTATCGCCGAACATTTTCGCGATCAAGGCAAAGACGTGCTGTTACTAATGGATTCGCTTACGCGATTCGCACAGGCGCAGCGGGAAATATCGTTGGCAATTGGCGAGCCGCCAGCAACTAAGGGTTATCCTCCGTCGGTGTTTTCGAAAATTCCCGATTTGGTGGAGCGCGCAGGCAATGGTGACGAAGGTGGTGGTTCAATTACCGCGTTCTACACGGTGTTAACTGAAGGCGACGATCTACAGGACCCAGTAGCGGATGCATCACGAGCTATTTTAGATGGTCACATTGTGTTGTCGCGGCAACTCGCGGAGGAGGGAATTTATCCCGCAATTGACGTGGAGGCATCGATAAGTCGCGTAATGCCTAACGTGTCGTCGCCGGCACAAATGCAGCAGGCGCAAAAATTTAAACAGCTGCTCGCGCGCTATAAGGCGAATAAAGATCTTATTGCAATTGGTGCCTACGCACGTGGTAATGATGCCGAAATCGATATGGCAATCGATAAAAAGCCAGAGCTTGTTAATTATGTTTGCCAAAACATTGGAGAAGCTGCGCCCTATTTAGAAAGTTTAGCATCGCTCGAAACGCTAATTTTGCCCACCTTAACGAATCAGTCGTCCACTGCGGGAATACAGCCAAAGCCAAATATGAACAATACCGCACAGCCGCAGGCGACGGCTAGCGGCCCATTAACCGGTAGACACTAGGCGTGGCGCAGTTACGCTCAGCGCGGATGAAGTTGGTGGTTGATCTGGCGCAGCGAGCCGAGGACGAAAGTGCCAATACACTGCAGGTTGTACGCGCTAAATTACAGCAGGAACAAACTAAGCTTGCCGAACTTGAAAATTATTACGGCGAGTATGAAAACCGATTTAGCGTTGAAATGAATACTTGTAGCGTTGCTCAGCTGGTACAAACACGCAGTTTTCTACAGCGGCTTGCAATAGCGTTAGAAGGGCAGAAGCAACAGATCATAGCCGTCGAGCGCACCCTGGAAGCTTGTCGCAACGAGTGGCATAAGCGGCACTTAAAACACAATTCATTAAAAGATTTGGTCGCGCGCTATCGCATCGAAGAAGCACGTGACCGGGATGTGCTCGAACAGAAGATGCTCGACGAATGGGTATCGAGTAGGCCCAGTCAAAATAGCTAAGCGGTTAATTGGTCATCGACAGGCAGCAACGGTAACGCACTGCTCGATCATCTTCCTTCATTAAAATCTCACCTTGTAAACTCAGATGACGGTAGTCACCCTCAGCACTCTTTAATCGCGCGTTGGTTACTAAGGCTTTGTGCTGCCCGAGACTAGAGGTAAGTTCGCGTCGTAAACGCGGCTCATCGTCCGGGTGTACGCGATCAAATATTTCCATCTTGCGGTAAATGTGCCGTTCTAACTCAGTGGTAAACCCCAGTAGTTCAAGTGAACTATCGCTCCAGTGTACATCGCCTTTTTCCAGATCCCATTCGAAACAGGGTAGTTCTTGGTCATTACCTCCACGACCAAAATGGGAGACGTCGGTGTCAGTCTTTTGTAGCTGTTCACGCAGTTGGGCAATTTCTAATTTGTGGCTATAGCCGTAGGTTAGGGTATCCATAAAGCTGGTAAAACTGGTGAAGCTAGCGCCGTGTTGTGTTCTATTTCGCTTGCCATAAATGGACAGCAGGCCCCAGAGTTTGAGCCCGTTAAAGACGGGAAAATGTACCGCCGTATCGGGTTCGCCTGTAAATTTAGAGGTTGCGGCAACGGGTGGGAATAGATCTGGGGAGCAACACATACTCACGTCATTGTTACTGGTAGTAGTTGTAACACCGTGCTCAAATATTTTTTTGATTTGAAGTTGCGCTTCACCGTCGGAGTTTGTCGACAGGCGCGATAGAAACCCGTATTCCATAAATTCGCTAAAGAGCGGAACGACACTCATCAATTCATCTAGCCCAGAATTGACAATTGCTTGGGCGATATCAATACCGCAGTTTAAGAGGGCACTGGTGTAGTCGGTATTTTTTAGAACCTTGAGATAAGGGGGCGGTTGTTCGTCATTGGCAAACAGTGGGCGATCAAAACTGGTGTGTGCTTCTTGCGCTAGCTCGCTTTGCTCTGCTTGATTTGGCAGGCATAGCGTAGGTGCGATGGTGCAATTGCTCGCCGACAGCGAGTTGGACTCGGCCATAGATTCTGCAAGGGTAACGCAGCGTTGCCCAAGAATATCTAAGTTTTGATCGATAAAGGGAGTGCTCGGTGTAAGCACTCGCATCAGTCGAATATTATCAAAAGCAACAATATCGAGTTTCTCCAATTGGTCTGGAGCCGACTCTTCCATGCGTTTGATAAAACCCATTGCGGTGGGCCCAGCACCAAAAATAATACCGCTGGCCGTGTAGTGCTTCGCTAGATATTCATTCGCAGCAGCGAGACCGCCGCTATAGACCGTGTTGTCAGTGCAGATTAGTTGGGCTGTTTTACTCGAAAGCCTTGCGCACTTACTTAACTCGACGAAACGCTCGTAGCGTTTACGTAAATCATATTGGGTGATGTCACCTATATACAGGAGGTCTTTGTGCCCCTGTGTTTGCAGGTAATCGTATGCCAGCTCCACCCCTTGTGCGTTATCACAGGTCACCACGGGTACGTCTAGCGGAAAGTAATCGTGTGCCACAGCGATTACCGCTATCCCCTTAGCTTGAGCGTATTCGATCAGCTTTGGGCTAGCGGCGTTGCGGATAAGAACAATGGCATCGTAACGGTCGAAGCCGACAGGTAACTGATAGTTGCCAAAACTATTGCTGCGTATAGCGGTGAACATATGCCCTTTGAGAGCACAAGCGCGGCGGATATGGTTAATGATTTCGCCCATATAATCACCCTGAAGAAACGGTGTGATTGCAGCAATATGAAGACGTTTGTTCGAGTGACCAAACATGTCAGATCCGATTCGTGGATTAGGTGTGTAAACAGAAGAGGAGTTTAGAAATGGAATTGTCGCAGGCATTGTGTGCTGTGGCTAGCACTATTTATGGCGCATAAAGAATCTGGCCATGAAGGTGCTAAACAGCCCGAGAAACCTCTGGTTGGCACATAAAATACTATTTCAAGCCCTCTTTATTACTTTAAACGCACAACTTCTATTTTTAATGCACTTGAGTATTAAAGGAGATCCAGATCCACAGATCTAGAATTGTGTAATGATTTTTTGTCGCCAACTTGCACATAACTTTTACTCGCAACTTTAAAAACTATGTCTAGACTTATGAATACGTAATCTTAAGAGTGTTGTTGCCAAAGGAGAAGGCCCATGACCTCCCGAATAGATTTTAGACTTCCAGAAAATATGACCATCGCCACGATTAACAGTCTGCACGAACAGTTTGAAGCACTGGTCGACAAGACAGATTGCGATGCNGTNGTGCTCCAAGGTGATGCGGTNGCTAGAGCCGATACCGCCGGTATTCAATTGTTGGTCGCTTTTATTCATGCCTCGCGGGAACGGAAAATTGCCATTACTTGGGACCACCCTTCAGAGAAACTCTGTTCGGCCGCAGCGTTGCTTGGGCTTGATAAAACGATCGGAATTCATTGATACCAAAACACCGTCTTACCCTATCTACCGGAGTAGATCTCTATGGCAAAAATACTCGCAGTTGATGATTCGTCATCCATGCGACAGATGGTTAGTTTCACTTTAAAAGGTGCAGGTCATAGCGTAATTGAAGCCGCCGATGGCGTCGAAGCCTTAGCTCTCGCCAAGTCTGAGAGCGACGTAGATCTTGTTCTTTCAGATATTAATATGCCGAATATGGATGGCATTACACTAATTAAAGAATTGCGCCAGCTACAGGCCTATAAGTTTACGCCGATATTAATGCTGACCACCGAGTCTGGTGTAGACAAAAAAACTGAAGGTAAAGCGGCGGGAGCAACGGGATGGATCGTTAAACCCTTTAATCCAGAACAGCTACTAGCCACGATTGGTAAGGTGCTTTAATCAGTGCTGTCGCGCTAATGAGTTTGTAATGGAACTGCTCGATAGTGCCGATTTTGCCGTTTTCCAGAAATTGAATTTATTAACTAGCGAAATACTATGAGTATTGATCTTTCCCAATTTCACCAGATTTTCTTTGAAGAAAGCTTCGAAGGTCTGGATGTAATGGAAACCGCGTTAATGGATCTCAATCCAGAGGACCTCGATAGTGAAACCATTAATACAATTTTTAGAGCTGCCCATTCAATAAAAGGTGGTAGTGCGACGTTTGGGTTTACTGCCGTCGCCGAATTTACCCATGATTTAGAAACAATATTGGATCAGGTTCGTGAGCGACAGCGAGCCATCGATAGCGAAGATGTAAATCGCTGTTTGCTGGCGGTCGATTGCATGCGTGAAATGCTCTCTCTTATTCAGGCCGAGCAGCCATCGGAAACGCCTCTGTCAAAATCGTTGAAGCTACAGTTCGCGGAAATGCTAAGTCATAAAAGCCAAGTCTCGAGCGGCAGTTTAGTCAGTGACGAACATCACCCAAGTGAAATGACTTCCAGTGAGCATCTACAACCTACCAAAGCGAATAGAAATAGCCTCCATAACTGGAATATAGAATTTATTCCAAATTTAGAAATGTTGAAAAGTGGCAATGATGCGGTACGTATAATTCGTGAGCTAGAAGGATTGGGGCGGTTGCTTAAAGTNGATTGTACGGCTGACCTTCCGAACCTCTCGTCGCTAGATGCTGAGCGTTGCTATTTGCGTTGGCATATTGAACTGGAGACATCCGCAGCAAGAGGTGCGATTGAAGAAATCTTCGAGTGGGTTGCTGATGACTGTGAACTCCATATTAAACAGGCGGATAGCCTAGACCATTGGCGAATAACATTTCAGCCTGAGAACGGTATTTTACGTACCGGCAATGACCCCGTAAAAATGTTTTCAGCGTTGCAAGATTTTGGCGAGCTAAAGGTGGTGTCGAATCTAGCTGACCTCCCGTCACTAGCGCTAATGGACCATGAATGTTGTTATCTGAAATGGCAGTTGGAGCTGTATTCCAACACCGTAACCGACGCTGATATTCGAGATATTTTTGAATGGGTGGAAGACGAGGCAAAGATTCTTGTTGAAAATCTAACGCTATCCGATCAGACGGATGCCGAAAATTTGAGCGCAGTTGCGTTAGCTAGTAGTTCTGCGCTAAACGACAGCAATGTTGCAAGTGTTGCTGCCCATGAAGGTCAGCTTTCCGCATTAAAAAGTGATACTCAATCCAGTAAGCAACCAAACAAAAAAAGTGCAACAGAATCGAGCTCGATACGAGTTGGTATCGATAAAATTGACAACCTAATCAATATGGTTGGGGAACTGGTTATTACTCAATCTATGCTCGGCCAGTTGGGTGGCGAATTCGATCTTGAGCGACTGCCGCAGCTGTTAGCGGGCTTGGGGCAGTTAGAGCAAAACACCCGTGAGCTGCAAGAAAGTGTTATGCGTATTCGCATGCTGCCAATCAGCTTTACCTTTAGCCGATTTCCTCGAATGGTGCGTGATTTAGGTCAAGCGCTTGGCAAGGAACTGCATTTGGAAATGCATGGTGAAAATACTGAACTTGATAAAACAGTAATGGAAAAAATTGGCGACCCCTTAGTGCATCTTGTTCGCAACGCAATTGATCACGGCATCGAGCTGCCCAGTGAGCGTTTGGCAAAGGGGAAANCTGCCGTTGGTACTATTACCCTTAATGCCTACCATCAAGGTGGCAATGTGGTGATTGAAATTTCAGACGATGGAAAAGGACTAGATAAAGACCTTATTGTGGCCAAGGCCATTGAGAAAAATATTATTACGGAAGTGGAGGCGACGACACTCTCCGATGAGCAGGCTTTTGATTTAATCTTCCAGCCGGGATTTTCGACAGCTCAGCAGGTGAGTGATCTCTCTGGTCGGGGCGTTGGTATGGACGTCGTAAAGCGTAATATACAAGCCTTAAATGGTGCCGTCGAAATAACCTCGCAGCCAGACAAAGGCTCGCAGATAACCATTCGGTTACCCTTAACTTTAGCCATACTTGACGGACAGCTAGTGCGTGTGGGTAACAATACCTATATTTTCCCACTGGTTTCTATTGTCGAGTCGTTGCAATGTAAGCGAGAACTGGTGAGTAAAGTTGGTAACGGTTGTGACGTATTTAAACTGCGAGAAGATTATGTGCCAATTGTTGCTTTATACAAAACGTTTAATTTAGAGCCGGATGCACAAGATCCGGAAAAATCACTGTTAGTTGTAGTCGAATACGATGGCGATAAAGTTGGCGTGGTGGTCGATGAGTTGTTGGCACAGCAACAGGTAGTTATAAAAAGTTTGGAGCAAAATTATAAACGTGTGGAAGGCGTATCTGGAGCCACCATTCTAGGTGATGGAACCGTAGCGCTAATACTAGATGTTAGCGGAATTGTTAAATTGTCCGGAGGCGAATTTGATAGCGCAAAAGCAGCTATTCAGCGACTGCCGGATGTCAATAATCTAACGCAAAAACTCGCAGGTTAGGTTGAGGTAAGGTTATGCAAATACCGTCTAAATCAGATATATCAAATTCGTCCGTACCGCAAAGTGCTCAGGTGATGAATACCACNGACATGAATGCGCACGAGAATGATCAGTATCTAACGTTTATGATGGCGGGCGAGGAGTACGGCGTGGATATTCTTTGCGTTCAAGAAATTCGTGGATGGGATTCGGCAACTCCGATTCCCAACGCTCCTCCGCACGTAAAAGGCGTAATCAATTTGCGCGGAACGATTGTGCCAATCATTGACTTGCGCCAGTGTTTTAATATGCCGGCAATATCCTACACACCTCTCACAGTCGTAATCGTTTTAAAAGTTCAAACTTCTTCTGGCAGCCGAATTATGGGTATTGTTGTCGATGCTGTTTCCGATGTCTATGCTTTGGCCGCTAGCGATATGCGAAGTGTGCCAGATTTGGGGAATGCGGCTAACGTGGAGTTTATACGTAGTCTAGTTAGTGTTAACGACAAAATGATTATTCTCTTGGATATCGATAAGTTGTTAGTGTTGGATCAAGTTCCCGCCTTGGTTGATGGGGCTTTCACCGACAGTTCAATTTCTGGCTAATATGTGGGTAACTATTTCAATAGCTGCTGTTGTTTTATTAGAAAACAATATTCCCACCTTTAGGTAATATTGTTTTACATTTAAATGGATATAGAATTATGGGTACTCTACTTTCACTATTTGGTTTTGGTAAAGGCGAATCTCGACGTGCATTGTCAGATAAATTGGATGCGGTTAATAAAACCCAAGCGGTTATAGAGTTCGATATGGCTGGCAATATTATTACGGCGAATGAAAATTTTCTCGCGGTTATGGGGTATAGGTTAGATGAAGTTGTTGGTCGTCATCATAGTATGTTTGTCGCCCCAGAAGAGAGTGCATCGAACGAGTACCGTAACTTTTGGGGCGATCTAAATCGTGGCCAACATCTGAGTGCTGAATTTAAGCGTGTAGGGAAGAATGCCAAAGAAATTTGGATTCAAGGCTCCTACAATCCACTTGCTGACGCTAATGGAAAATACTACAAGGTTATCAAGTTTGCAAACGACATCACCCAGCAAAAAATGCAAGCGATTGAAAATCAGAGAATAGCCAATTTAGCTAGTGCTCTAAAGCTGTGTCANGCCAATGTTATGTTGGCTGACAATGAGCTTAATATCGTTTACATGAACGACACGGTAGTTGATATGCTTAAAGCCAACGAGGCGACAATTAAGACTCAGCTGCCATCGTTCAGTGTTGATAAGTTAATCGGCACTAATGTTGATTCCTTTCATGTGAAACCTTCGCATCAACGCGGTGTTCTTAAGGCTCTAAATAGCCCTTTCAAAACGAATATTAAAATTGCCGAGCTAACCTTTGGTTTGATCGCATCGCCTTGGTTGGGGCCAGATGGCGAGCGTCTTGGAACATTAGTCGAATGGGAAGATAAAACTGAGCGTTTAGCCAAAGAGAGCGAATTCAAGCGTGTAGCGGATGAAAACGCGAGAGTAAAATTGGCGCTCGATAGTGTTACGGCAAATGTAATGATTGCCGATACCGACAATAATATTATCTACTTGAATGAAGCCGTAAATAAAATGATGGCAGAAGCTCAAACGGATATTAGAAAAGAATTGACCAGTTTTGATGTAAGTAAAATCAAGGGTGCCAATATCGATATTTTCCACAAAAACCCCGCGCATCAACGTGATTTACTCAAGAACCTTACGGGTACTTACAATGGTAATGCGCGCGTGGGCGGTAGAACCTTCACCGTAATTGCAACACCGATCGTTGTTAGCGGCGAGCGTCTAGGAACCGTTGTTGAGTGGGCGGACCGCACTGCAGAATTGGCAATTGAAGATGAAATAGATCGTTTAGTCGCGGCTGCAGGAGAGGGGGATTTTAGTCAGCAAGTTGATATTCAAGGCAAAGACGGATTTTTTCTCAAGCTTGGTCGCGGCTTAAATGAGTTAGTTAGCACTACTGAGGTTGCCGTAAACGATGTGATACGTATGCTTGGTGCGATGGCACGTGGGGATTTGTCTGAGCGTATCGACGCGTAATTATTCGGGCGCCTACGGACAGTTAAAAAATGATGCCAACGCAACGGCGGATAAACTAACCGATGTTATTACGCAAATTCGAACCTCGGCACATACTATTATGACGGCGGCTGACGAAATTGCCCAAGGCAATGCCGATTTAAGCCAGCGTACCGAAGAGCAAGCATCGTCGCTTGAGGAAACGGCATCGAGCATGGAAGAGATGACATCCACCGTACGCCAAAGTGCGGACAATGCAATTAAGGCGAATCAAATGGTATTGGATGCGCAAGTTAAGGCGCGAACAGGCGGCGAAGTTGTCGGTAGGGCCGTGCAGGCGATGGAAGAGATAAATCGTTCCAGTAAAAAAATTAGCGACATTATTGGTGTTATCGACGAGATAGCATTCCAAACCAATCTGTTAGCGCTCAATGCTGCGGTAGAGGCTGCGCGGGCGGGTGAACAGGGCCGAGGCTTTGCGGTGGTTGCCGGAGAGGTACGCAACCTCGCGCAGCGTTCGGCGGCGGCTGCGAAAGATATTAAAGATCTTATTCGAGACAGTGTTGCGGGTATTGAAGATGGCACTGGTTTGGTCAACGATTCCGGTGAAACACTTGCCGAAATTGTCGCTAGTGTTGAGCAGGTAACCGCGATGATCACGGGTATTGCCGAGGCCGCACGAGAACAGACCTCGGGTATAGAGCAGGTAAATACCGCCGTAACTCAGATGGATGAAATGACACAACAGAATGCTGCTTTAGTAGAAGAGGCGACAGCGGCGGGTGAGTCCATGGCTGATCAGGCGCGCAATATGAATCAAATAGTGTCCTTCTTTTCTGTACTAGGTGACACGGTTGGCGGTGCTGCGACTACCTATACTAGCGGCGTCAGCGTCGAGAGCAACTCTAATCAATACCCCGAAGAAAAGTAGCTCCAAACTGAATTCCAATAAAGCGGCTGGCAGCGATGAGGAATGGGAAGACTTTTAACTACCATTAGATTCTATCTCGGTATTTTCAGCGACGGTATTGATACTTTAGTGGGGAATGCCGAGGATTCGTTCCGCTTTGCAGCACTAAACGTATTCAGTTGTGTCGATTTTTGAATGGTGTTGTGGGGGTTCTTGAATAGTATTGAGGTGGTTATTGAATAATCCAGCGCAACGTGATTTTGTCGATCGCGAATTTCCAATGACGGATAAGGACTTTGCTAAGATAAAGTCACTTGCATATCAATTGACCGGTATTAGCCTTTCTGATCATAAAAAAAATATGGTTTATGGCCGGTTGTCGCGTAGGCTGCGCAAGTTAAATATTGCTACGTTTTCCGATTATTGTGATCGAGTTGAGTTTGATCAAGGCAATGAGAGTCTAGAGTTCGTAAATTCTATAACGACCAATCTCACCTCTTTTTTTCGGGTAAAACCATCATTTCGAATTCCTTAAAAGTTTTGTATTAGCGGATTTGCAAAGGTGTAATGCGGTTAGTAAAAAAATTCGCATATGGTCTGCGGGTTGTTCTACCGGAGAAGAACCTTATTCTTTGGCAATGGTTTTAAAAAGCACCCTAAATTTACGCGATTGGCAAGCGAAAATTCTCGCGACCGATCTCGATAGTCACGTCTTGGAAAAGGCAACGGCGGGTGTATACNCAGTGGAACGCNCGGAGAATATACCCGAAGTCTATCGCCGCTACCTTTCACTTGATACATCTNACCAGTTTGTTCGAGTGAAGGATTCCATTCGAGCGCTAATTACCTTTAAGCAGTTGAACCTCTTGCATGGCTGGCCAATGAAAGGCCCTTTTGACGTGATATTTTGTCGTAATGTTGTGATCTATTTTGATGTTGAAACCCAGAGGCGTTTGTTCGATCGCTATGCGGAATTACTAAAAGTGGGTGGCTACCTATTCATAGGCCATTCGGAGAATTTACACAATATTTCTACTCGATTTAAATCGCTCGGCCGTACAGTTTATCAGCGTGTCGAATAGCGCGCTATTGCATACCTCTTTAGTGCCGTTTGCTATGGTTATATAGATTGAGTTTTCTATTGGTTTTATTCATTATTTAAAAGCACGATAGGGAAATTATGATAAATATAAAATGTGAGCTAGTTCGTGGTTGAACTTAGTAAACCCTATATCCCCACTCGGCCGTTGAAAGGGTTTGAACATATAAATCGATATTGGGATCGCGCCTTAGATATTCCCGCTGCAAAAATATTACCTGGTGAATGTTATGTTAGCGATCGGGGGGAGATGGTCGTAACCGTCTTGGGCTCTTGTGTAGCTGCCTGTATTCGCGACAAGGTAATCGGTGTTGGTGGTATGAATCATTTTATGCTGCCAATTCAATCCTCGGAAAAAATGATTAGTCGAAATTCTGCGGTCAATCCTGAATTGTGTTATGGGAACTGGGCTATGGAATACCTTATTAATGCCATTTTAAAGTCCGGCGGACGTAGAGAAAACTTGGAAGTTAAGTTATTTGGTGGCGGTAAGGTTCTCTCTTGCATGACAAAAATTGATATAGGTGCACGTAACATCGAGTTTGTTTTGAACTTTTTAAAGCAGGAGAAATTGCCGGTAGCAGCAATAAATGTGGGTGATACCTGTGCCCGTAAGGTTTTGTATTTCCCTGATACGGGGGCAGTAAAATTGAAGCGATTGCGCTCGCTTGCTAATCAGACAATAGAAAAACGTGAGCAGGCGTATTTTGATTCTATGCGAAAAAATACTTACGCTGGTGATATCGAGATTTTCTAGATCATAAATACTTTTTAATTATCAACTTTGGTAGAGCTGACAAGCGTATGAATGGGTCTCCGGTAAAGGTTCTAATTGTAGATGACTCGGCTTTAGTTCGAGCTGTTCTACAAGAAGTACTTAATGCAGATCCACGTCTTCGCGTTGTCGGCAGTGCGGCAGACCCCTACGAAGCGCGAGAACTCATTAAGCGTTTGCACCCAGATGTGCTAACGCTNGATATTGAAATGCCGAGAATGAACGGCATCGCGTTCTTAAAAAACCTGATGCGTTTACGGCCGTTACCGGTGGTGATGATTTCTACGCTTACCCAGCAGGGTGCTCCACAAACACTCGAGGCGCTCGAGCTAGGCGCAGTTGACTTCGTGGCTAAGCCAATTAACGANGATGCCGGTTCTCTCGATCGTTATAGCGCCGAAATTGTCGAAAAGGTTTATGCCGCCGCTAGCGCAAATATTGCCAGCCAGCCTTACTCTTCGACCATAGATAAAGCTCGCCCGTTACGCTTGACTGTTGCCGAGTATAAAACGCTTAAACCAGACTTTGTCTGTGTGGTTGGCGCATCGACTGGGGGCACAGAGGCGATTAAGGAGCTCGTTGTTCGCTTGCCGGAGAATTCGCCCCCAATTCTAGTTGCTCAGCATATCCCCGCGGAGTTCAGTGCCTCGTTTGCGCGCCGCCTTGATGGGCTATCTGCGGTTAAGGTGGTTGAGGCCTCCGATGGCGAACCAGTGCAGCCTGGCAGCGTTTATATTGCGCCTGGACACTCGCATTTACGTTTGGATCGTTCCACGCACGGATTGGTTTGTCGGCTGGGCAGAGATGCTGAGATTAATCGTCACCGGCCTTCAGTTGAAGCTTTATTTGATTCGCTTGTGACCGTCACAGCACAGGCGAACAAACTAAATCTAGCTACGAATACAAGCGCTAATATCGGAGCGAATGCAATTGCGGTTTTGTTAACCGGTATGGGAAAAGATGGCGCCGAAGCGCTGCTACGCTTACATCGTGCTGGGGTGGTAACTGTGGTACAAGACGAATCTTCGAGTGTGGTCTGGGGGATGCCGGGTGCTGCGGTAAAGCTTGGCGCCGCGAGTAAAGTATTGGCGCTAGATAAAATTAGCCGCTATATCTTAGCGGAAGCTTTTTTCTAGCCCGCTATACAAAATTATCCTTATATTAAAAATGGTCTATCCTCTATATAGATACTTTTAGTTGAGTGTTTTTAAGTGACCATGCGGGCTTTTAAACAAAGTTTTAGCTAGCCTGGCGTTTAATTCATCTTTATGTGTGCTGGGGGAAGCGCGACTTAATTCCTATTTTAGTCGTGCCTAGACCATCTTATTATTTGTAATCTAGAGATATAACTATGAGCATAAATGCAAAGACAACAGGTGATGGAAAATCACTCACAATCGTTGTCGACGGGCGCTTCGATGCGTCGTCACTCAATGATTTTCGCCGCGCGTACGAAGATATTGATGCCGCGCGGCTGGAGGCTATTATTGTCGACTTGCAGAAAGCGATACATCTGGATAGCTCGGCACTGGGGATGTTGCTGGTGCTGCGNGATTTTGCCGGCGGCGAAAAGTCACATATCTCAATTGTAAACTGCAGTCCCGAGGTCAGAAAGATTTTTACCATCTCAAGCTTTGAACAGCTGTTCACAATTCAGTGATAGCTTTAACCCATAGAGTTTGGGAGTAATGGTGACAACGGTTAAAAATTCAGCACTTACAGTGCTTATCGCAGAAGACTCGGCTCCGGATCGCTTAATTCTTGAGTCGATCGTTAAAAAGTCCGGCCATATTCCTGTGGTTGCTGCTGATGGTGCGCAGGCCGTGCAAGCCTTTGAGAAGCACCTTCCCGACATTGTATTGCTGGATGTATTAATGCCCGTTATGGGAGGGGTTGAGGCTGCAAAGATTATTCGCGGTCAAACTCAAGATACGATAGTCCCCATTATTTTCCTTACTTCCCTCAGCGACGATGAATCGCTGGTTGAATGCATAGAAGCGGGTGGCGATGACTTTTTAACTAAGCCCTATAACCGGGTTGTTTTAGAGTCGAAGATTAAGGCGTTAACGCGTGTGCGTGAAATGCATAAAACCATGGTGCGACAGAAGCAGACGATAGAGCTTCACAACCAGCACCTTATCCGCGAGCAGACAGTCGCTAAGCAACTTTACGATAAGATTGCACACTCAGGTTGTCTCGATTTAAACATCATTAAGTATTACATGTCGCCCCAAGCCGTTTTTAACGGCGATGTGTTAGTCGCCGAGGTTGGCCCCGCCGGTAATATGATGATCCTGCTCGGTGACTTTACCGGTCACGGTTTACCAGCTGCGATTGGCTCTATGCCGCTTGCTTCAACCTTCTACGGAATGGTGAGAAAGGGCTTTTCGATGCTGGATATTCTCACTGAAATAAACTCTAAACTTCACGATATTCTACCGATCGGTTTTTTTTGTTGCGCGACCTGTATCGATGTGAATTTAGACAAGCGTCGTTTAAAAGTATGGAGCGGCGGTATGCCGGACTCTATGCTTTATAAGGTTAGTACCAACAGTTACGAAATTATTAAAGCAAAGAATTTACCCTTAGGGGTTCTTTCCGAAAAAGAATTCAAATGTCAGGAGATGCGTTTGCCACTGGAACCTTGTGACCGTTTTTTTATGTGGTCCGACGGTATAGTTGAAGCACGCAACGAAGACGGTGAAATGTTTGGCGACGAACGCCTGCGGCGCTTATTGGAACGAAGGCCCGGATCACCGGGTTTGTTCGACGAAATCATCGGTCAGGTACATAACCATATCGGCACATCGGATAAAGACGATGACATCTCCGTTATCGAACTAGATGTACAGCACATTCCTAAGCGACCAGCAGCTGACGAAACGAAGAAAATTCAAGAAGGGCATTTGCAAGATTGGGCTTTCTCTTTCTACTTGGCGACCACCAGTCTCGAAAAATACGACCCATTACCGCTAATTATTAATCTTATTAACGATGTGCCCGGTCTAAAGGAGCGCAGTTCCACCCTCTATACGGTGTTGGCAGAGTTGTATGCAAATGCGCTTGAGCATGGTGTTTTGGGGTTGTCGTCGGAACTCAAAGCGACTCCTTCAGGGTTCGCTGAATTTTACGATCTTAAGCACGCGCGATTGAGTGCCTTGGATGAAGGCAATATTGAGATAGATCTTCAGCACAAGCTTCACCCAGACGGCGGAGAACTAACGATACGAATCCTCGATTCCGGAGCCGGCTTTGACTTTGCTGCTCGTGAGGCAGAGTCAAAGGTCGAGACGACGAGCCCAGGCCAATCGGGCGATTCGTTGAATTTTCACGGCCGCGGTTTTGATTTGCTAGAGAGTATCTGCGATCGTATTGTTGTGCACCCGCCGGGCAACTGTGTGGAAGTGGCGTTTGTGTGGAAGCGCGATGACGTTCTTTGATATCCAGAGGCGATTCCTGGGTACGCCGTCGCCGGTACAGGCATCATCTTACGCTTTATCCAACAAATTTTTGGTAGTCATTATGTTTCAAGGTAGTCGTTATGTCTGATATTTCTTACGATCTCGATCTTACGCTTATAGAAGGCTTACGTGAGCTGCTTGAAGACAAGTTTGCTGAGTTGATTGAGACCTTTAAAACCGACAGTGCGCGTCGCATTGCGCTTATTGCGNGTGCGGTACCAGCACAGGACCTGGATGTGGTTAGCCAAGAGGCGCACGGGTTAAAAGGTAGTTGTCGCAACCTTGGCGCTAACAGCCTAGCCGCTATTTGTGACCAGATGGAGCAGGATGCTAACGCTGGAGACGCTAGCCAAATGGAGCAATTACTTACCGCAATTGAGCAACAATTTGCCGCTATTGCCGCTGTTATGGATGATTTGCTCGAGTACCCAAACAGCGACTAAACGCTGTACCCCAGAACTATCAACGACTTCCCGCCACTATCTAGCTATAGATCTCTTGCTGGCATAGCACTTGCAAATCCCTCTACACATTTATTCAAATTAACGAATCGTGCCTGCCAGCAATGTGTTTTTGCGGCGGCATTGGGTAATGAGGTGCTAATGCGTGCTCCCCTGTTAGATATCGGCAACAGCAACGACGTGAAAGCGTCAAAAACTATCGAACGAACGAAAGCAGCCTCTCTGGATACAAAGCCAGTGGATAGCTCGGCATTTGCAAACTTGGTTGATCGCGAGCGAATGCGGATGACCTCGTCGTTGCAGCNATCAGGCACGGCCGAAAAAACATCTGGGTCTTCAGCTTCACAAGAACCCAGCGAAAAAATAAATCGGAATAGTTCTGCGCGGTCTGAGCAGGGTGGAAGAGCGCCCACGTCGGCCGCGGAAAAACGTCGTTCGGAGTCGTCAGAAAGCGACAGCAAGCCAGCCGAACCGAATGGTTCGGTTAACGCAACGGGTAATGACGCCGTAAAAGCGGCGGAGCAAGGATCACCCAATAGCACCGTTGGGGATGACTCCAGAACAGCGTCGGACCAAACTGATCCCGCTAATCAAAGCGGGCGCACAGACAGATTCATCAGCCGATACCGCAACCGATGCAACAGACGAAATTGTTAGCGCAGGAATATCCGTTGAAACGGCAGTGGAAGATCTGCTGCCAGAGTCAATCTCCACAGTGGTAGCCGGTGTTGCTGGCTCCGAGCAGGCAACGGCGGAAACACTGTTGGTGGCGGTTGAGGAGGGGGACGCTGGAATTGTTGCATCTGAGCTGTCGGCCAGCGGCTTAATTACGCCTGTAGCTACAGGTACAATTAACGCCAATATCGCCGCTACTACGGCGGTTGCGGCAAATTCGGCGCAAGCTCCGGCGGCATCAATTTGGTCGGCTACGACCACTGCGCCTGCCACCTATAGCGCGGCCGACACCACTCTAACACCGTCTATTGATCAAGCGATGACGGAAGATAGTACTGCAACAACGCTCAGCTCGAAAAGCCTGCTATCGACAGGAGATTTACAGCTAGGCGCCAAAACTGCCGGTACAGCGCAGATGAATCTATTAGGCTCGTCTGCCGACAGTCTGGAAAGCCTTGAACATTTTAGTCTCGGTGATCTAGATACCGATAAGAGCGCCGTCAAGAAAATGACGGATCTTTCGGGTTTCGGTCTCGGGACGTCACCAACGGCGAATACTCAGGCCAATGCTCGGATGCAAATGCCGGTTACGATTCGCTTTGGACAGCCAGAATGGGCCGGCATGGTTGCCGAGCGCTCGGCAATGATGGCGGCACAAAAA
>Ga0065722_100178_pt1 | contig 38845 bp, 28 predicted proteins | sample BansetMetagenome_FD_59109 | JGI IMG/M metagenome (GOLD analysis project Ga0065722, IMG submission 59109) | Bankia setacea gill microbial communities from Puget Sound, Washington, USA - Caecum Enriched | ecosystem: Host-associated > Mollusca > Digestive system > Ceca | place: United States... | reverse complement strand
ATTGGTATGTATGTTTCCAAACTTGACCGGGAGTGGTTGGATACTCCATTTATCATGCAGGGATTTTTAATCGAGGAGCGCGATGATATTGAAATCATCGCCGAGTTTAGCGATTACGTTTGGATTGATAGTAACTATTCAGCGAAAGCCAGCGCGCATAGTAGCGGTGTCGGTAGTGCGACGAGTGCGCGCTCTGCACCTTTACCTGAAGTGCCGTTAGAGGACGAACATCGAAAAACCTATAAAACATTTCGTAGCGCCCGTTCGCTGACTAAAACACTGCTGGACGATGTTCGGCTTGGTGGCGCCTTAGACGGTGAAAAAGCGCGGAGTATGGTGAACGATTGTGTCCAGTCGGTGATTCGCCACCCTGATGCACTTTTATGGATGACCAAGATTCGCAACCAGCAGGAGTACACCGCAGAGCACTGCCTCAATGTGTGTATTCTCGCAATTGCTTTCGGCCGTCAGCTTGGTTTGGATGAGCCGGAACTGCAAAACCTCGGCTTGTGCGGCATGTTGCATGATGTTGGCAAAATGCGTGTGCCGGAAGAAATTGTAAACAAGCCTGCAGCACTTACCGCGAAAGAATACCGTTTGATGAAGGCGCATACGGTACATGGCCGAAATTTACTGTTATCGACTTCGGGGATATACAGTGGCGTTGTTGATGTTGCCTATAGCCACCACGAACGCATTGATGGTACGGGGTATCCGCGCAAGCTTCCAGGTCATGGAATTTCGCGTTTTTCCCGTATTATTGCAATTGTTGATGCCTACGATGCTATGACCGCCGACCGATGTTATTCACACGCAAAGACATCAACTGAAGCGTTAAAAATCATCTACAACGAACGCGGTAAACATTTCGACGAAACGCTCGCACTCAAATTTATTGAGACCATAGGTTTGTACCCGGCAGGGTAGTTTGGTTGAACTCTATAGTGGCGAGGTTGGAATCGTGGTTGAGGCCAACCCGAATCTACGTCACTTACCTCGGATTATCTTGCTGTTGGATGAAGAGAAAAACCTGCGCCCGAAAGAAATGATCAAAGATCTATCTTTAATCGAGCATGGAGATTTGCCGCGTAAATATTTAATTAAACAGGTGTGGCGCGACGGTAGCTTCGGAATTTCTCTACGGGAATACCAGAAGAAAGGTCTCGTGTTAAAAATGTAGAAGTAGGTGAAGTTTATGTCCGACGAGCGTGATAGCCCCATAGATTTTCCGAGTCGTTACGATCGTAAGATACACGTGCGTGATTTGCGTACGGGTATGTATGTTACGCGACTCGATCGTGACTGGCTTGAAACGCCATTTNTGTTACAGGGTTTTCTAATTCACTCGGCGAATGATGTCGAGGAGGTGGCAAAATATTGTGAGTATGTTTGGGTGCACAACACCGAAATCCCGTTTGCGAAAGATGCCGATATGCTCTCGCAGCGCCATGCCAGCCAAAATCCCAATGCACTCTTTCATGTAAGCACGCCAATAGCGGAAGAACATTCGATTGTTCGAAAACTCTTTAGTGAAACGTCTAAATACACACAAACCATGATGGAGGATGTTCGTCTAGGCCGTGCAATAGAAGAGAAAAAGGCTCGTGTAATTGTAGATAAAAATGTGCAGTCAGTAATGCGTAACCCAGATGCATTGGCGTGGATGACGAAAATGCGCAGTGAAGATTCGTATACGGCTGAGCACTCCTTGAGCGTTTGCATTCTTGCTTTGATATTTGGCCGTAGCTTAGGGTTTAAAGAACCACAACTGAGTAACCTAGGGTTGTGCGGATTATTACATGATGTCGGTAAGATCCGAGTGCCGATTGAAATATTAAATAAGCCTAGCAGGTTGACTGACAAAGAAATGAAGATCATGCAGGCTCATGCTGCCCATGGTCGGAAGCTTTTGTCGGAGAGTAAAAATATGTACGAAGGCGCGATTGACGTAGCCTACTGCCATCATGAGCGGCCGGATGGGAAGGGGTACCCGCAGGGACTTCCCTCTGAAGATATTTCGCTATTCAGTAAAATTATTTCGATTGTGGATTCCTATGATGCAATGACTTGTGAGCGAGTGTATGCGCAAGCNAAACCCTCCACAGAGGCACTAAAAATTATCTACGAAGAACGCGGCAAACAGTTTGACGAAAACCTTGCACTGGCGTTTATTCAAACGATAGGCTTGTACCCGCCGGGTAGTATTGTTGAGTTGCACAATGGTTGTGTGGGTGTGGTTGTAGAAACCAATGTGCAAAGTCGTCACCTACCCAAAGTACTCATTATGCGAGACGAAGAAAAATTGCCCTGTACTCACAGATTGGTGGATTTGGCGACTACCTTAGCGGGTGAGCTTAGCAGCCAGTATCAAATTAAAACGATTCAGCGCGATGGCTACCGTAATATTTATTTGCGCGAATGCTTTGAAAAGGGCTATTTAACTTCGCTTTAACGCATACGAGTTTTAACCGCTTTCGGTTGTGNGTGTTTCATAGTTGATCGANTTGATATACCAAACGACTATTCCAGAGGGTGTTTGGACTTCCGCTTCGTCGTCTACCTGTTTCTTCAGTAGGGCGCGCGCCATTGGTGAGTCGATCGATATATAATCTTTGCGATCGAAGATTTCGTCGTAGCCAACTATGCGAAATTTGAGTGTTTCTCCCGCATCATTTTCAACTTCCACCCAGGCGCCAAAAAAGACTTTGCCGTTTTGCTCCGGCCGATACTCAACGATTTTGAGGTTCTCTAAACATTTGCGCAGGTAGCGAACGCGGCGATCAATTTCGCGTAAGCGCTTCTTGTTGTACTGATAGTCCGCGTTTTCACTTCTATCGCCAAGGCTCGCCGCCCAAGCCACTTTTTTGGTAACTTCTGGCCGCTCTGTACGCCAAAGCTCATCAAGCTCTTGCTTTAAGTCGTTGTAACCCTGCTGCGTAATTAATTGTGTTCTCACTTCAATCCTGCTTTTTGAATGCCAAGCTGAAACAGCTCGCAATAGAANCGATATTCATGGGTCAGCATAGTGGCAATATTTTTTGCATTGCGAAAGCCGTGGCCCTCGTCGGCAAAGGTTATGTAGCTAACCGGAATACCTTTGGCTTTTACGGCTTGTACCATAGCTTCGGCTTGGTTGGGTGGCACTACACGATCTTCTAATCCTTGAAATACGAGTATTGGGCAGTTAATTTGTTCGACAAAGTGAATCGGTGATCGTTGCTGATAAATNGATTTCGCTGCCGGNTAGGGGCCAACTAATGAATCGAGGTAGCGCGCTTCAAACTTGTGGGTATCGCGAGCGAGTGTTTCTAAATCGCCGATACCATAAAGACTTACGCCCGCGTTAAAACGTTCGCTAAACGCTAATGCGGCAAGTGTTGTGTAACCACCGGCGCTGCTGCCCTTGATAATTAATTGTTTTGGGTTGGCCCAGCCTTGCGCTATGGCAAAGTCCGCCGCGGCACTCATATCTTCAACGTCTTTCAGCCCCCAGTTGCCGTGTAAGCTATGGCGGTATTGTCGTCCAAAGCCAGTACTACCGCGATAATTCACATCCATTACGGCGAAGCCGCGGTTNGTCCAATATTGAATTTTTAAATTCAGACTCGCTTCCGTCGCACCGGTCGGACCACCGTGGCAAATAAAAATCATTGGCGGCGCAGCCGGTTCGTTTTGTTTCGATGGGCTTGTCTTATCGGTACTTGCCTCTTCGCTCNTTGTCTCGCCGCTGGCCACACTGGAACTTTCGGAGGCCGAATAATCGGCGTTTGTGGGCGGGTAGTAAAACCCGTGAGCGTGCTCTTGCTGGGCGCCAGTTGGAAAGCTAATGGGCTGTGGCATAGATATATTGTCGGACGATAATTGTGCGTCGATATCTGTGACCTTGTGGATCTGTGAGCCGTTATTGGATGGCGCGAACAAATAGAGGTTCGGCAGACTTGTTGGCGAGGCGCCAATAAACGCGCAGACAGCGGCGTCTGAAATCGTCGAATCTTCGTCAGCTTCGGCACTTCTGCAAGGCTGAGTGGCAAGGTCAGAAATAACGCTGAGCGGATGGCCTTCCGCTGCTGTGTCTATAGCTTTGAAGCTGGGCTGTTGAGGCGAACCCTGGTGTGATGGTTGGTTGTTTTTTAATGGCACTAGCCCGAGTTGCCAGCTGCCTTCGCGGGAGCAAGCGGCAATAAGTGTATCTTGATTTAGCTGACCGTAGGTGGACATGCGGAAGGTCCACTGCGGTGTAGCAAACTCGGCGAGTTCTTCGGTTAGGGCTGTCGGCTGTTCACTATTGGTCGACTGCTGGAGGCATCGCTCGAGCTGATTCTGGCTTAAGCGATAGAGGTTCCACCAGTTGGTTCTGTCCGAGACAAACAAAAGATCGCCGTTACCAGAGAAGCGTGGCAAAAACAGGCTTTCTTGGCCGTTTCCTGCAATCGNTTGAGGTGTGGAAATGTCTCCGTTACTTGCCACTTTAGCCCCGTTAAGCGTCGTTTGGTCCCAGGGCATGTTGGGGTGGTTCCAACATAGCCAAGTCAGCCATTGTCCATCCCCAGAGATGCAGGGCGAAGCGTAAAAGTCGCTGCCTTCGGCANCAGTGGTAATGCTGCAGGGGTTATCCAAACCAATGCTTACTAAGCGGGTACGGGGTTCTGTGTGAACGCCGCCTATTGGGGATTGATGGGCTTCGCATACCGCGAGTATACGGTTGTGGTGTTTATCTAGAAGGAGATCGGCAAAGCGCAATTCAAGTGTCTCGCCCGCTGGGCTGAAATCGGCGCGAGTATCGGTAAGTGGTTTTGGCTCAAATACGGCGGCGGCAATGTCGACATGGTAAATATGTTGGTCGTCGGCGAGTACGAAATAGAGGTCGTCACCGTCCACCAGATAGCTGCCACCGCCATATTCGTGCACCTTGGAACGTGTGCTGAGCGGTTTGGGNAATAGACTTGTTGGCGCAGCGCTTGAGTCTGGTGAAAGTATCGCTGCTATTGGTTGCATCATTATTGTCACCCGCCCTTTTTCTTCTGGTAGGGTTTGTAACCAAAAAAGACGCCCTTGATTGATGCTAGGTTCACTTAATCGCGGTGATTTCCCTGCAACCTGATCGCCGTCGATAGCGGACGGCCAGCAGCCGAAAGCGCGTTGGGTTTTGCTGATGCTGGATGCTGTTTTTGATCTTGGTGTTGCCGAGGGCGTGGTATTGGCGCTGATTTTATTGGGGGTAATTATATTGGGGGTAATTATATTGAAGGTATCGTGCGACGAGTTTTGCATAGCGGTTTGCGATAGCACCTGATTAGAAATTCTTTGCGGAATAGGCGAAAGGCCAGTTTACCCAAAAGTGTCTGCCCTTGGTACACTGCCGCCTATCGCATCATGTCGTATATGACGCACAAGCACTAAAAGTTACAACAGCCCGGATTCTATGGACCCCATATCGCACGCTCTCGAACAGTATAAGGCCCAACTCAGCTCCGCCCGCTGTATCTGGGTTGGGTACAGTGGCGGCTTGGATTCGTCCGTGTTGCTCCATGCGTTATTGGCAATGCAATTGCCGGTTCCTGTGAAAGCGTTACATATCAATCATCAGCTGTCTCCAAATGCACAACACTGGCAAACGCATTGTGAGCGTGTTGCGGCGCTGTGGCAGGTGCTCGATTGTTACCTGTACGGTACAGGTGAGGGAGCAGGGTAAGGGATTGGAGGCCGCGGCACGCTCGGCGCGCTATAGCGCATTCGATTCGGTTTTATCCTCGGATGATATTTTACTCACTGCTCATCATGCTGAAGATCAGGCGGAAACACTGCTGTTGCGTATGGTGCGAGGCGCGGGCCTAAAGGGGCTGGCGGCGATAAAACGGAAAGGCTGGTTGCCGAATGCCGCCAATAACAAATGCTTACTACGCCCATTGCTAGACGTGCCACTGATCGCGTTTAAGCGTTATGCAGAAGCTAATCGTTTGCAGTGGATAGAAGATGAAAGCAATCGCGATGAGCGCTTTAATCGCAATTTTTTGCGTCATCAATTGTTGCCCCTGCTGGCACAGCGTTGGCCTAATGCTTCAATGAAAATTGGTGAAACCGCGAACCTGCTGGCCGAAGCAGATGATTTGCTTGAGGCATATTTACAGCAGGATCTCGCGGCCTGCGATCCCCGGCACGAGCGTTTGGGGGTAAGTTTGGATTTAACACAACTCGGCGAATTTCCTTGGCCTAAGCAGAAGCATATCCTGCGCTACTGGTTACTTGCAGAAGGCTATCCAGTGCCGTCCCGGCAACAATTTGTCGAGCTAGAAAAACTCCTGAATGCGAGCGCAGATGCGAACCCTGAAGTCTGCTGGGGGAGCGGGTTGTCAAATCCAAGTGAGCGGCAGGGTGTGTCGGTGCGTCGCTATCAGCAGCGCTTGTACCTTTTGTCGCGAGTTTCCATCGAGCAGCCGTCGAGTTGTCTTGACTGGAATACGAGCTCGTCGCTCAGATTAGGCGTGTTTGAGTTGAGCGCCGCGCCGTCAGCCTCGCGCATGGGTTTACCGTCTGGTCAATACCAGGTTCGATTTCGGCAGGGCGGGGAAAGGTGTAAGCCAGCGGGACGCGCTCATTCGCAAAGCCTAAAAAAGCTTTTGCAAGCTTATAACCTAGAGCCATGGCTACGGGATTCGGTACCTTTGATCTATTCTGGCGACGAATTGGTCGCAGTTGGCGACCTCTGGATCTGTGCCGGTTGGCAAAAGCTGGGTGGATTACAAGTCCGTTGGCGAACCGTCAGCAGCGAATAAAGGCCAATTCTCGGATTGAGACAAACCATGCTTTCTGGTATTCTGGCGCCCCGTCCTGAGGGCAAAATCAACAGGGTGTTTGATTGACGAAATCGTCCCGTCCCATCAGTGCTCTCTACTCTCGGTAATGCCTGCTTTTGTAGATTTTCAGGTTTTCGGTAACTCTAGTTTTTCCGGCGTAGTTTTTGGATGCAAATTAACGTTTGGTGTTCTGCTTAGAAATTTCAAGTAAGAGACTTCAAGTACGATCCCTCAAACTGTTCAAGCTGTGTCTGCCATATGTGTATAACAGTCTTTATTTACTAAAGGGCTTCAATGACTCGATTTATATTTGTTACGGGCGGCGTTGTTTCGTCCTTGGGTAAAGGTATTGCTTCAGCGTCTCTAGCTGCTGTGTTGGAAGCGCGTGGNCTNAAGGTCACTATTCTGAAGCTGGATCCTTANATTAACGTAGACCCAGGAACCATGAGCCCGTTTCAACACGGTGAAGTTTTTGTGACCGAAGATGGCGCAGAAACAGACTTGGACCTCGGCCACTACGAGCGCTTTATTCGCACCAAAATGACCAAGCGCAACAACTTCACTACCGGTCGCGTATACGAAACNGTATTGCGCAAAGAGCGCCGCGGTGACTATTTGGGCGGTACCGTTCAGGTTATCCCGCACATCACCGACGAGATAAAACGCCGTATTTTGAGCGGTGGCGCCGATCACGATATCGCACTGGTTGAAATCGGCGGCACGGTTGGCGACATTGAATCCCAGCCCTTTTTGGAAGCCGTACGTCAGCTCAAAGTAGAAATGGGTAGTCAGCGTGCGTTGCTGATGCACCTTACGCTCGTCCCCTATATCGCCACTGCCGGCGAAACAAAAACCAAGCCTACTCAGCACTCGGTTAAAGAGCTGCGTTCTATTGGTTTGCAGCCCGATATCTTGTTGTGTCGATCCGAAAAAGAAATCGATGTCGATTCGCGCCGCAAGATCTCTTTATTTACCAACGTAGAAGAGCGTGCAGTAGTGCCCTTGGCCGACGCCGACTCCATCTACGCTATTCCGCGATTATTGAAGAGTTATAACCTCGATCACATCGTACTTGAAAAATTCAATCTAGAAGCACCAGAAGCTGATCTCTCTGAGTGGGATGAAGTTGTGCGTCTAGAGAGCTCCACCACTAGCTCGGTTACCATTGCGATGGTCGGCAAATATATGGACTTGCTCGACGCCTACAAATCTTTGATCGAAGCACTTAAGCACGCCGGCCTGCATGCGGGCTGCGATGTGAAAATGAATTTTATCAACGCCGAAGATATTGAAGAGCAAGGCTTAGGCTTATTGGCCGATGCCGACGCCATTTTGGTTCCGGGCGGCTTTGGCGAACGCGGTTTAGAGGGCAAGTTATCAGCCGTGCGTTACGCGCGTGAAAATAACGTCCCTTATTTAGGCATTTGCTTGGGCATGCAATGTGCGGTGATTGAGTACGCTCGCAATGTTGTTAACTTGGATGGCGCTAATAGCACGGAATTTAATCCGAAGGCTCCGCACCCAGTGATTGGTTTGATCGCTGAATGGATCACCTCTGACGGCGACAAAGAAACGCGTGATGAAAGCTCTGATTTGGGCGGTACCATGCGACTTGGCGCGCAAGAGTGTCATCTAGAAAAAGGCTCTAAGGTTGCTGAAATTTACGGTAAAGACTTAATCGTCGAGCGCCATAGGCATCGCTATGAGGTGAACAATCGCTATTTAGATCAGCTTCGACAAGCGGGTTTACACGTCGGCGGTTGGTCAGCAGATGATACGCTCGTTGAGGTAGTTGAATTACCTAATCACCCGTGGTTTGTGGCGTGTCAGTTTCACCCAGAATTTAACTCCACCCCTCGCGATGGCCATCCACTATTTTTAAGCTATATCAAAGCTGCCATGAACGCTGCCGGTTAAACTAGCCGCTTGTGGTCAGGAGATACGATTGAACAACAAAACAATTAAAGTGGTCCAATTTAGAGGTTGCCAACGACAAGCCGTTTACCCTTTTTGGTGGGATGAATGTGTTGGAATCGCGTGACCTAGCGTTACGCATTGCCGAAAAGTATGTGACCGTTACAAAAAAACTGGGTATTCCCTATGTTTTTAAAGCCTCATTCGATAAAGCTAATCGATCGTCGATTAACTCCTACCGTGGGCCGGGCATGGAAGAGGGGTTAAAAATATTCGAAGCGGTCAAAGCTGAATTCGGTATCCCGGTCATTACCGATGTGCACGAACCTCATCAAGCGGCGCCGGTGGCAGAAGTGTGCGATGTTATTCAGCTGCCCGCATTCCTTGCGCGTCAAACCGACTTGGTTGCCGCCATGGCAAAAACTAATGCTGTTATCAATATTAAAAAACCACAATTTTTGAGCCCAGGGCAAATGAAAAATATTGTGGAGAAATTTGTTGAGGGTGGTAACAGCAATATCATTTTATGCGAGCGCGGCGCCTGTATGGGCTATGACAACTTGGTTGTCGACATGCTCGGGTTTCGCACTATGATTAATGTCAGTAACGGTATGCCCGTTATTTTTGATGTTACCCATTCTCTGCAGTGCCGCGACCCTTTGGGTGCGGCCTCGGGCGGCAGGCGTGAACAGTCGGCCGAATTGGCTCGTGCGGGTTTAGCCGTGGGTATTGCCGGCTTATTTATGGAAGCCCATCCCAACCCTGATCAGGCGAAGTGTGATGGACCAAGTGCCATGCCACTCGACCAGCTAGAGCCTTTTCTAGCGCAGATGAAAGCGGTCGACGATTTAATTAAATCTCTGCCACCTTTGGAAATTCAGTAACTGATCTGGCGCTGCCAGATTTATTGAGTAGTTCTTATTATCGACGTTTTATATAAGTAAACTTTTTGTAAACAAGAGAGACATTCACTATGAGCAAAATAGTAGACGTAATTGGCTTTGAAGTTATGGATTCACGCGGTAACCCAACCGTAATGGCTGAAGTGGTATTGGAGTCTGGTGCAATCGGTAGTGCCTGTGCACCATCTGGCGCCTCAACAGGGTCACGTGAAGCACTTGAACTGCGCGACGGCGACAAAAGCCGCTACTTGGGTAAAGGCGTGTTAAAAGCTGTTGCCAACATTAACGATACTATCAAGCCATTATTGGTCGGCAAAGATGCTGCCGCTCAGCGTGAACTCGACAACATCATGATCGAAGCTGATGGTACTGAGAACAAAGGTAAGCTAGGCGCGAACGCAATTTTGGCGGTTTCTCTTGCCGCTGCAAAAGCTGCTGCAATTGCTAAAGGTATTCCACTTTACGCTCACATCGCTGAAATTAACGGCACTCCTGGTGTTTACTCTATGCCAGTACCGATGATGAACATTGTTAACGGTGGCGAGCACGCCGACAACAACGTTGATATTCAAGAGTTCATGGTTCAGCCTGTTGCCGCGCCAACCTTCACCGAAGCCTTGCGTATTGGTGCAGAAATTTTCCACAGTTTGAAAAAAGTTCTTTCGGCTCGCGGTTTAAATACTGCAGTGGGCGATGAAGGCGGATTTGCTCCCAACCTACCTTCTAACGAAGGTGCTTTGGAAGCGATTGCNGAAGCTGTTGCTGCTGCTGGTTACAAGCTTGGTGAAGACGTTACGCTTGCACTTGATTGTGCATCGTCAGAGTTCTACAAAGACGGCGTTTATGACATGAGCGGAGAAGGCAAAAAATTCTCTCCTGCTGAGTTTGCCGATTACCTAGCTGAGCTTGCAGCAAAATACCCGATTCTTTCTATCGAAGATGGTATGGACGAGAGCGATTGGGACGGTTGGGATGTGTTGACCAAGAAAATTGGCGATCGCGTTCAACTTGTTGGTGATGATTTGTTTGTTACTAACACTAAGATTCTTAAGCGCGGTATAGATAANAAAATCGCCAACTCAATTTTGATCAAGTTCAACCAAATCGGTACTTTAAGCGAAACTTTAGACGCGATCAAAATGGCGAAAGACGCTGGTTACACAGCTGTAATCTCGCATCGCTCTGGTGAAACTGAAGATACCACCATTGCCGATTTGGCTGTAGCTACTGCAGCTGGTCAGATCAAAACAGGTTCTTTGTCTCGTTCAGACCGTGTTGCTAAGTACAACCGTTTGTTGCGCATTGAAGCTGAGCTTGGCAGCAAGGCTCCTTACNGAGGTCGTGCTGAATTCAAATAATCGAATGACAGCATTGATTAAAAGCCGGCTATCTAGCCGGCTTTTTTTTGCCTGTAACAATTGGATTCGGTGTGCTTAAGCGCAAAGGCTATAACTTGCCTGTGGTTCAGAAATGTTGGGGGGGAGGGATGGATCCAGCATTAAATCGCTCAGAGGGCTGTATACCACATGGCCGTTGCGACGAAGAACGTGCGTATAGATTTCTGTTGTACGTATATCCGAGTGCCCTAGCTGTTCTTGCACCGTGCGAATATCGGCGCCCTTTTGCAGCATATGAGTGGCAAACGAGTGGCGCAGTGTATGACATGAAGCCGGCTTCAAAATACCGGAAGCGCGCACCGCCTTTTTAACCGCACGCTGAATGGCCTGTTCGCCAATGTGGTGCCTGCGGAGCAGGCCTGTACGCGGATCTAGGCTCTGCTTTTTTGCGGGAAAGAGATATTGCCAGCCTAATTCTTTTGGTGCTGAAGGGTACTTCTTAGCGAGTGCAAATGGCAGGTAAACACCTTCCCAGCCGGGAGTCGCCAAATCTTCTTGGTGGTAGGCCCGCACAATTTCAATACGTCGCTTTAAGTAGGGCACCAGCTCCGGGGCTAGGGTAACCACCCGAGACTTTCGTCCCTTTCCTTCTCGCACGGTAAGAGACAGTGTGGTTAGGTCGACATCTTGTACACGCAAACGAGAGACTTCCATTACGCGTAAGCCTGAACCGTACATCAAACAGGCGCAAAGTTTGTAAACGCCCGTGATCAGCGAGAAAAGCCCGCGCAGTTCAGACGGTGTTAGCACTACTGGCAGTTTTGGCGCCGTTTTTGCCCGATAAAAATCGTCGAATTCCATAGGCGGTCGTTGTAAGACGTGGCGATAGAGGAAAACTAGCGCGTTAAGCGCGACTTTTTGGGTGTTCGGCGCTACGTTTTCCGTGAGAGCAAGATAAGAAAGGAAGTCGCGGACATGAGCTTCTTCCAGCGATTCTGGGTGTTGGTAATTGTGGTGACGAATAAAGCGCGTAATCCAATAGATGTAAGTCTGTTCAGTTTTATAGCTCAAATATTTAGTGCGAATAACAAGTCGTACCTGCTGTAAAAAGAGTGAGTTCATCCTGTACTCCCAAATCCGGTTTTATGTATGTATATACAGTATTGTTTGCCTTCGGATATATGTCAACAGGGTTGTTAGTTGCGGGGGAGGNGTTGGGGAGTTGCGGGGGGTGAGGCTGGAAGGTTCCGCGGCAAGATTGCGCGCGGAACAAGTACGACATATTAGGGTTTACCACATTAAATCGTCGGGGATCTGATAGTCGGCGTAGGGGTCGTCATCGGCAATTTCGTCATTTTTCGCCGCTAAAGCAATAAGTACACTTGAGTCGCGGGTGGCAATTTTTTCGGCCGCTTTAGACGGGATTAACTCATAGCTGTCGTCTAACTTTACGATTGCAATTTGCCCCCACGACAGCTGATTGTGGATAGCTTGTGAAACGTAGATCTTTTTGATTGTTGTGCCATCGGTAAAATTGTAAGCAATATCACCGTCGCGTCGGATTCGGTTGGTAAGGATTAATTGTTTTATCTGCGCTTGAATGGCTTTTTGCTGGCGCTCGGCTTCACGCTCTGCATTCAGCTCACGATCACGCTCGGTCTTGTCTTTCATCGCTTGTTTGGCACGTTGTTTAGTCTCATCAACTACGGGCCCAGACGACTTGCGTTGTACTTTCGCCTGTTTAGATTTGTCTTTTTTGGCTTGTTTTGCGGCCTTCTCATTGATAAGGCCAGCTTTCAGTAGCTGATCTTGTAAACTACTCATGGTGTAAGACTCCTAAAGGGCGTGCTCTAGGGCTTGCCTAGCGCGCAGCGATTTTTTGGCTATTCTACACCTTATTTGAGTCGTGGCTAAATGGCTCAACAGCTCGGTGCGTATTAGCGCTCTCTATAAGACCGATTAAATGAGTAGCGGCGGTCGCTTTCAGGGAAACGCCCTGTTTCAATAGGCTAAATAGCCTTAGCGGTTTATCATAGCGCCGCAAGCTATTTGGCATTTGGGTGAGACAGCCTTAATGCTCCAGCTTCTATACCNTCTTTATTTTAAGGAACAGATCTTGAACGACGCGATTTTTAGTTCACTAGAGCTGCAACCCGAGTTGCTAACAAACTTAGAGTCCATCGGTTATACCGAAATGACGCCAATTCAAGCTCAGAGCTTACCGCCGATAATTGCCGGTAAAGATGTCATCGGGCAGGGCAAAACCGGCTCCGGAAAGACCGCAGCATTNGGTTTAGGTTTACTAAATAAATTGGATGTAAAGCTGTTCAGAATTCAGGCTTTAGTACTTTGCCCGACGCGTGAGTTAGCGGATCAAGTTACTCGTGAGATTCGACGTTTGGCTAGGGCGATACACAATATTAAAGTGCTGACCTTGTGTGGGGGCATGCCGTTCGGCCCGCAAATTGGATCCTTGGAACACGGCGCTCATATTATTGTAGGAACGCCCGGACGTATTGAAGAGCACTTGCGTAAAGGGAAGCTGGCGCTCGATCATGTCCACACATTAGTTTTGGATGAAGCCGATCGAATGTTAGAGATGGGCTTTCAGGTGGCGGTGGAAGATATTATTTCTCATACACCAGCGCGNAGGCAAACACTTCTGTTTAGCGCCACCTTCCCCAGTGAGATTGAAAATATCGCTGCACGGGTGATGCGCTCACCGGTAATTGTCCGAGTTGAATCGCATCACGATAGCAGTAGCATCGACCAGAGTTTTTATAAGGTTGGGAATGACGACGACCGTCTGCGCGCATTGCGTTTGTTGCTGTTACATCACCAGCCCGAATCTTCCGTAATTTTTTGCAATACCAAACGTGAAACTCAAGCGCTTGCCGATGAGCTAAAGCGTTCTGGTTTTAATGCCCTTGCAATACATGGCGATCTTGAACAGCGCGATCGAGATCAGGCACTTACACTTTTTTCGAATAAAAGTGCATCTGTTTTAGTTGCCACCGATGTGGCGGCACGCGGCTTAGATATAGATGCCGTCGATGCTGTCTTTAACTATCATCTTGCTCGTGACACCGAAGTTCATGTTCACCGCATCGGTCGTACCGGTCGCGCGGGTGCAAGTGGTATGGCATTTTCGTTTTATGCAGACAGCGAGCATTACAAAATTAAAATGCTTGAAGATTATCTCGAAATTATGATCAGCGCCGAGCGTTTGCCTTCGGAGTCGGTGCTAAATAAGACGGCGCCGCAAGCGGCTATGTCGACCTTACAAATTGACGGTGGTAAAAAGCAGAAGGTACGCGCTGGCGATATTCTGGGCGCGTTAACGGCTGCGGGAGAAATTTCGGGCAAGGCTATTGGAAAGATAAATATTATGGACAACTGTGCCTATGTAGCTGTGGCGCGTCCCGATTTCAAAATGGCGATGGCGATTTTGGGTAGGGGGAAAATCAAAGGGCGCAGCTTTCGCGTACGAAAAATTGGGTTATAACGAACTATGAATGTTTGTAGAACGCTTTTCGTGAGGCTGAACAGCTTCACGAAAAAGCGTCGGATTATAATGCCGTGGGCTCAATTACTTTAGGTTAACTGAGCTCGCCGTCAATAAACTGGGATCGAGCGCTAGAGCTTTACCGGTTTAGTAGTCTGGCCAGTATTGATATTCACGTAGGTCCTGCTCAAATTTGTCGTCTATATTGCACGACGTTTTTCCATTGCTTGCCGCTGTTGTAGCTACTGCCATGGCGATTCTCACCGATACTTCACGGATTTCTTTTAACGGTGGGTATAAGCATCCTAGCTTCAATTGTTGATCGGATACAGATTCAGCAAGTGTACGCGCCGCTGCTATTAGCATGTCATCGTTGATTCCGCTTGCTTGGCAAGTCAAAGCCCCCAATCCCAGCCCCGGAAAAATATAGGCATTGTTGCCTTGCCCTGGAACGCGAATTTCACCGTCGATGTGAACTGGCTTGAATGGGCTACCCGAACTAAATACGGCGCGACCTTCCGTCCATAAATAGGCTTGCTCGGCCGTACATTCGGCGCGCGCGGTAGGGTTTGATAGGGCGAAAATCACGGGCTTCAAATTGTGTCGAGCCATAGCGCCAACGAGCTCAGCCGTAAAAATATTGGGGGTGCCGGTAGCACCAATTAACGCGTGGGGTTTAAATGACTCTACGGCTTCAAGCATAGAAATGGCTGGACCATCTTTTGCGAATGGGCGGATATGGTCAATTAAATCTGTGCGGCTGTTGCAAACGAGACCATCGCGATCAAAATAAATGAGCCGGCCGTAGGCTTCGGCTTCAGTTAACCCTTCGCAAATTAACGCTTGTACTAATAGCTCGCCAATCCCCGTAGCGGCAGAGCCTGCACCTATAAACATAAAACGCATTTCAGCGAGAGGAATATTGGTGACGCGGGTGGATGCGTAAAGTCCCGCGAGCACAACAGATGCTGTGCCCTGTATGTCGTCGTTAAAACAAAGTAGTTGATCGCGGTAGCGGTCGAGTAGGGTAATGGCGTTGTTGGTGGCAAAGTCTTCAAACTGCAGTAGCGCGTCGGGGTACAAGCGTTTAACTGAGGATACAAATTCGTCGACAAAGCTTAAGTACTCTTCACCTCGCAGACGCGGTGCGCGCATACCGAGATAAAGGGTGTCATTACGGAGTGCTTCGTTGTCGGTGCCGACATCGAGTACCACAGGCATACACTGCTCGGGTTTTATTCCCGCAAGCGAGCAATAGAGTGCGAGTTTACCGATAGGGATTCCCATACCGTTTGTACCCAAATCCCCCAGCCCTAGAATTCTCTCGCCATCGGTTACCACAATTAATCGAACATCACGCTCCGGCCAGTTGCGGAGAATTTCGCGAAGTTGGCCGCGAAAGTCTAGCGATAAATACATGCCCGCAGTTTGTGCAAACAGCTGGGCAAATTCTTGGCAGGCCTGCCCGACGGTGGGTGTATAGACAACGGGCATTAGCTCATCGATGTGATCAATCAAGAGGCGGTAGTAGAGACGTTCGTTGCGCTTTTGCAGTGAAGAGAGAAACACATACTTGTCTATATCGTCGCGTTGGCGCCTCACATTGGCGAGTGCGCGGGCNAATTGCATATCGAATGAGCTAATTCTTGCTGGAAGCAAACCGAGTAAATCGTAATGAATTCGTTCTTCGTGAGTGAAGGCTGAACCCTTGTTTAATCGTGGGTCGTTCAGTATTTCTATACCGCGNTTTAACATGATATGCCCTGTGTTGACTGACAAAAGGTGTCACAGAATAAATGTAAGGACGAGTCTATCATCTACCCGCGTGTAGCGTCGCTTTATACCGCGCTCAGCCAATCGGCAATTAACGTCTCGATAGCCGCGAAGTCGTAACGCGCTAGTGCGCCCTTAAGTTGTTGGTGTTGTTTCGCATCTAAGTCGGTTTGTAAGATAGCTTGAAAGTGACTGTTGGCGAGATCGACATCACCGTCAACGGCCGCTTCACGAATACTAGCTAAATGATTACGTACCTCATCTGTTAATAACGGAGACTTGCTATTTGCGCCTGCTAGGATATCTAAACCTTGTGCAGAGAGTGGCGGAACGGCTTCGCTAGTGGTAGTGATAGCGAGGGTGTCTGAGTCGGAAAGAGTTTCGGGAAAAAGTGTTTGTTGTAAGAATTGATAAACATGTTCAAATTGAATAGGTTTGCTAATGAATTGGGTGAAGCCAATATTTAGAAAGTGAAATCGTTCTTGACTTAGCGTGGATGCGCTAACTGCAACCACTGGAATATCGTGATACTTTTCGATTGAGCGTAGGTATATTAAAAATTCTTCTCCGCTCATCCCCGGCATTCTAATGTCGGTAAAAATCAGGTCAGTTTCATGTGTTTCCAACCATAATTTTGCGTCTAGAGCACTGTCACATTTATGTACATTCACGCCGGTTTGTTCTAGCAGTGTCGCTAGAATATCGCGGCTGTCAGGGTCGTCGTCGACCACTAACGCCAACACAATTTGATCGTCAGTCAGTTTAAATCCACCGGGGGCGGGCCGTACTGGTTGTAAATCAGAAACATTTTCAGGGGCAAATGGCAGTGTTACCTGAACGGTAGTGCCGACACCTTTTGAACTAGTGAGTAAAAGATCACCGCCGAGAAGTTGCGTTAATTTTTTAGATAGCCCCAGCCCTAAACCTGTGCCGCCGCCGTGAGCAACTCCTGCGGAGCCCTGATTGAACGGCTCAAAAAGCGTTTTTATCTCTTCCGTTTCCATGCCTTCGCCAGTGTCTGAAATTTCAATGACTATTCCTTGAAAACTCGCTGAGAGTTTAAGTTTTACAGTACCGGAATGGGTAAACTTTATGGAATTTCCTGTGAGGTTAAGCAGAATTTGCCCGAGCTTTTGTTTATCTGTACGTATTCGATAGGGCACTTTGATGGAGTCGATAAACTCAAAGTTCAGTCCCTTTTCTTCTGCCTTGCCGTGCATAATGTTGGCAATTTCTTGAAGTTCAGTAGCGACATCAAATACATTCTCATTTAACTGAATATGCCCGGCTTCAATCTTTGATAGGTCGAGTATTTCATTGATTAATCCGAGTAGTCGCTTTCCAGCGCTGTAGATATGATCCAACTTTGACTTTATAGAGGTACTCGCCGTTTCGTTGTTCAGTAGTTGTGAGTAGCCGAGAATTGCATTTAATGGTGTGCGTATCTCATGGCTCATATTGGCAAGAAATGCAGATTTTGCGCGGTTCGCTTTTTCTGCAGCCTCCTTAGCGTCCGCCAAGTCATTTTCAATTGCTTTTAAAGATGAAATGTCGGTAATAATGTTGCCGATATAAACGTCGAGCCCCTGCTCATTCTGTATCGAGAAAAAAGTTGTGTGGTAGGGCGCGGTGATAGCGTCCGCTCCGAGCATCGGTAATTCCCCGGTCCATGTTCCCGTTTCCAGAACCGTTTGAAGTACAGAGAATTTAAGGTGGCTGTGAATGAATTTAGGGTAGTAGCTTTCTAGCTTTTTATGTGGAGTCTTAACCCCGAGTATCTTTTCGACTTGCGGATTACTATAAAGAATGTTGGATTCGATACTGGCGATAATAAAGCCTTGGCCGGAGTTTTCGGCAAAGCGTTTGAACTTAATCAGGTCGTCAAAGAGCGCATGTTTCTCGGTTATGTCTCGGCCAACGCTAATTAAACCTACGGGGTTCCCCTCATCATCTAGAATCCGTGTTTTTATGGTTTCGAATAGACGTTCTTTGCCATCGCTCGCGTAGTTGATCCATTCTTCGACACGCAGTGCTGTTGTAGATTGCAGTGCATTTAGGTCGTTGCTATGCAATTGTCTTGCGGTGTCCTGTGTTGTTAACTCAAAATCGGTTTTTCCGATAATTTGTTCTTTGGGCACGTTAAATATCTTTTCAAATGCCGCATTACAGCTTATATAGTTACCGTTTGCATTTTTTAGGCATACTAGATCAGAGGTGCTCTCCATTACCTTATCGATAAAGTATTCGCGTTCGGCGAGATCTTTATTCGAGTTTTTCAACTTCAGTTGAGTGTTAGTTAGGGTGTCGATATTTTCTACGATACCAATTCTATGGGTGCGGTTGCCGGTGATAAAACTGCGTCCTTTAGTTGCAACCCAAACATAGTTTCCGTCTCTACCTTTCATTCGAAACTGGACGTGGTATAGGTTGCTATCTGTTGGTGCGCTCGACAGCATTATCTTGTGTTGGTGGGTTACCATCTCGATATCGTCTGGATGTATAAGCTTAAAGAAGTCCAGCAGCGATTTAGGGAGATGCTGTGTTTCGTAGCCTAAAAAGGAATCNGGGCCACAGTTAAAATGAATTTCATGGGTTTTAACATNGAGCCTCCAAACCAGAAGTTTAGCGGCAGATAGTGCGAGTTCCAGTTGCTGAGTAGCTTCCCGCGAGCTATGTGTCACACGGTAGTAGACCAGTGACCACAGCAGTATGCTGGCGTAAAGCACGGCAAGTGTTAGCGCGATGTTAATCCAAATACGGCGCGATAGGCTGTTTAATTTATCGATCGAATAATCTACCCCAATAACATAAGTTTGCGTTGGATTAGTCTTGACCGGATAAAAAATAGAACGCTGTTCTCCCCAGGTGTCTCGGTATTCTACATAAACGGATTGGTCTTGATTGAAGGCTTGGNAAAGCTCGTCCGGAGCATCTTCGTAAACCTTCCAATACCAAGTTTCTGAGGTGTTATTAGCGATCGCTTCTGGGGTGTGGCTTGATATGACAAAGCGGATATTTCCCGAAGCATCTTGCACCATTGTATAAATGTATTTCAGTCCAAAGGATGCATTTAAGCTTATTGATTTTATCTGCGAGTTCAATTTCTTGTTGCTCTGTAATCGAGCCCTCAGTGAGAAAGTTTTTGTGGATTCCTGCTCCTAATATGAGTTTCTGTTGCAATGGCGGCGCCATGTAACTGGGTATCGATAAGAGAGCGGTAAGCGTTATATTCTTGTTTGTGTTGGTGATAGCTGTAAGCAGTTAGAGCGGTAACCGTTAAAAACGTAGCGAGTAACAGTGTAACGGCGATCGATTTNNGCCTCAGGCTCCGCGCTAGAGTGGCTCCAAGGTGAGGGAATAGNTAGTCGAAAAGTCTATTTTTTTGCATTGAGTTGGTGGTCGCTCGTCTGAATGTGCTTTGTTTGGAAAGCTTCATTCATATTGTCTTTGTTTAGACGATGAGGCTTGTGGTAGTGATAGCCCTGTGCCCATTCGATATTCAGCGCTTTTACGGCTTCTAGCACGGTTTTATTTTCTACGTATTCTGCCACTACCTCTTTGCCAAAGCCATGCGCTATTTCGGTTATAGATTTGACGAGTGCGCGATAAGACGGGTTTTTGTCCATATCCCTAACAAACACTCCGTCGATCTTGACGGTATCGAAGGGTAGATCTCGTAGATAGTTAAACGATGCATAGCCGCTACCGAAGTCATCCAGAGCGAGACTGCAGCCGTGACGACTGAGGGTCTCTAGGAAGCGTTTCGCCAAACTGATGTCCGCGATAGCTTCAGTTTCGGTTAACTCGAAGCAGATTTTACTGGCGGGGATGTTATAGGTGTTAAGTGTGAAGGTTATGTAGTCGGTCATTTGCGTGTCGCGCATTGATGCTGCTGATAGGTTNATNGAAACATTTTTTACATTTTTGAATTGCGCTACATTCTCGGATAAATATTTTGCCGTTTGATTGATTACCCAGCGGTCAATATGCGGAATTAAATTGAGTCGCTCTGAGGCCGGGATAAAGCTATCNGGCTGAATTATTTTCTGGGTTTCTGGNTCGAATAGCCGCAGTAAAATTTCTAACTTATCTTGCGGGCGTTCAGTTGATGTTTCGGATTCTATGGCTTTCGATGTAGAGGGTAGAGCCGAAATTTTTTGAAACCACAATTCGAAAAGGTCGTGTTTGAGCGAGTCCACAAGCTTTAGCGCCCAGTTGATGGTGTAGTTGCGTGCATTGGGCGACTCTGTATGGGAAGGCTGATATCGCTTAATACCATTAGCGCCTTCGCGCTTTGCGATATAGGACATCTCATCTGCCACTAGCATAACTTGGTCGTAGGCTAATATTTCTTGAGAGAGTGGCACTATGGCAACGGTTGTAGAGATCTCGAAAATGCGGTTTTCCCAGCTGAATTTATAAGCGCCGACGATTGTTACGACTTTTTNGGCAAATATTTCCACCTCNTCTGGGGTACTGTTCTCACAGACAAGTGCAAAGTTATCGCCACCTATTCGTGCGAAAAACATTTCGGATGTACAAGCATCGTTGACTAAGTCAGCGAATTGTTTGAGTAGTGCGTCGCCAGCAATGCAGCCACAGCTTTCGCTAATCAGCTGAAATTGCTCAATATCCATTAATACAAATATTACGTCGCGCCGATAGAGTTGCACATCGGTAATGAGGTTGGAGACTTTTTCGACGAGTGCGGTGCGGTTATATAAATGGGTAACCGAATCATGGGTTGCAAAATATTGCATTCTGCCCTGCATATAGCGACGCTCTTCAATTTCGTCTTGTAGTTTTTTATTGGTTTCGGCTAGTGCTATGGTGCGTTCTTGTACTTTGGTTTCGAGGGTATCGTTGAGTTCATTTAGGGCGCGGAGGAGTTCGGCTTTTTCAAGGTGGTGACGTACGCGCGCGAGAACTTCGCTAGCATTAATTGGCTTGGTTATGTAGTCGTCGCCGCCGGCTTCGAATCCGGCGCTAACATCTTCGGTGCGAGCAGTTACGAAGATGATCGATGTATGGTTGAAGTCAGGGTTACGCCGCAAGCGTCGACACACCTCAAATCCGTCAAGGCCGGGCATCATAACGTCGAGAAGAATCAGTTGCGGTAGTGACCGATGGGCAAGTGTGAGTGCTCGCTCGCCATCGGTCGCTATCGAAAGAAGGCAGTTAACCGGAGCGAGGGTTTCTCTTAGTAAGTCAATGTTGGCGGCTGTATCATCTACTATCAATAGTCGTGGCAGAGACATTGCTAGGCTTCCTTGAAAATGACTTTTATCTTGTCCGTGGCTAAGTGTAGCTGCTCTGATGGATATGTGATGTGCGGTTGTTGTTAGGATTATGAACAACCTCAAACTTCGTTATACATTTATACCTGTGGTTACTGGGTNAGCTTCTCGGCAGATAGAGTTAGTAACTAAAGTTGTCGCTTTTAGCGACTAATTTCTATTTCCCCCGCTTCGACAATATTGAAGCTGGGGTAGGGGCCTTTAAGGTCAATTTTGGCTTTGAATGCGTAGTCAAAAGTTTGCGTTGGGTTGACTAAAAAACGCAGTAATAGCTTTGGCGCAGCACTGAGGTTGGCGCCGACCACTACGACGACGGATTCTGTTCCGTATCCGGGAATGGTGGGAAGGTCGTTACTCGCGCCTTGGATAAGCTCAACACCGTTTAGGGCTATGGTGTAGCTCATCCCTTTAAGCGGCAGAGCAATGCTGTTTGGGTTGGTTATTGAGAGTGTGACCTTTACCCGCGGCTGCAGGGAGGTTCCGGAAAGAGGGGAGATGCTTTCTAGGGCAACACGTGGCTGCTCTAACTTCAGGCTGGCACAGCCTACCAATACTATTAACATTACTATTCCAGCTAGGCGCTGAGTCACCTTTAGGCCGACAGTTCTGGCGCTAGTGGTTATATGTTGATCCGTTGATTTAATCACGTTCGTTTTCCTCACTATAAATCGGCAGCCTCGTAAGGCTGCTATCTTTGGGCTATTTTGGATCGTTTGCAAGTCGCTACCCTCAAGTCCCTCAAGTCGCTACAATGGCAGGCTTTATCCTTCTACCTCGACTGTGGTAGTTTTGCGCCCTGTTTAAACTGGACTCAGCGCCAATGAAATGGCTCCTAATTGCCCTTATTGTGATCCTTGTTTCGCTTCAGTACCGCCTTTGGGTGGGTGATGGGAGCGTGGCGAGCATGGTGCGGATGCAGCGAGAAATCGAAAAGCAAAGCGCGGAAAACGAGCGTTTAAAAGCCCGAAATAAGTTGCTTGCCGCCGAAGTTAAAGCGCTTAAAAATGGCTACACGGCTATCGAAGAGCGTGCCCGCAGCGAGATGGGTATGATTAAAGAAGGCGAGACTTACTACATGATTGTGGAAGAAAAAGATGAATAGCGCCTTGAGGTTAAACTTTAGAAAATGCCTAGAGCGTAGCGAATGACCGAAAATAACGTTTGGGCAGTGGTCCCTGCCGCGGGAATTGGCACGCGTATGCAAAGCGACGTTCCCAAACAATATTTACCACTTGCTGGTAAAACCGTTATTGAAATTAGCGTGGAGAAATTGCTGGCATGCGGGTCTATTCGCGGCGTTGTTGTGGCACTTAGTGCGGCAGATGCCTGGTGGCAAAAAACCGCTCTGGCGAATCATCCCCGTATTACTTTATGTTTGGGGGGGAAGGAACGTAGCGACTCGGTACTCAATGCACTTCAGCATATCGACACTAGCGCTGGTACGGATGCGGTTACATGGGTATTAGTACACGACGCCGCACGCCCTTGCGTGTCCCCCACCAAAATTCAAACACTCATTGATTTCGCCACCACCGAGCAGTGTGGTGCCATACTCGCTGCGCCAGTTGCGGACACCCTAAAACGTGTGACTCACGGTAATAACGTGCAAAACACTCAAGACCGCAGCAACCTTTGGCAGGCTCATACCCCGCAAATTTTCCCGTTAAAAAAGTTAAAAACCGCGCTTGAGTTCTGTCGAGCTAAAGGTTTAGTGGTGACTGATGAGGCATCGGCCATCGAACATGTGGGCGGCAGCGTGAAAGTGATTTCCGATCGCCGTGACAATATCAAAATAACCCTCCCGGAAGACTTAGAGCTCGCCAACCTTGTTGTGCAAAATCAGCTCTACTTTTCCGAAAATCAAGAGTAAAAATGGTTATGCGAATAGGACAAGGTTTCGATGTTCACGCCTTTGGCGAGGGCGATAAAATTGTAATCGGCGGCGTGGTTATTCCCGTATCACAAGGGGTTAGTTGCTCATTCAGATGGCGATGTACTTTTGCACGCGTTGTGCGATGCTTTACTCGGTGCGGCGGGTTTAGGCGATATTGGCAAGCATTTCCCCGATAACGATTCACAGTTTAAAAATGCGGATAGTCGAGCGTTGCTGCGTATGGTTTGCGCAAAACTAACGGGGCTAGGTTATCGCCTCGTAAACGCCGACCTTACTATTGTTGCCGAGGCCCCTAAAATGGCCCCTCATATCTCTAATATGTGCGCAAAAATCGCAGAAGACTTAGATACCAGCATCGCCAATATTAATGTAAAAGCGACCACCACAGAACGTTTGGGTTTTAACGGCCGAGGAGAGGGTATTTCCGCCTTTGCAACGGTGTTAATTCAACATGTCTGATTCAGTGGCATCTACGCCCCCAATCTTTTCTATAGAATTTCCTCACGCCCACGGCTTACCGATTAGTCACGCCGACTTTCGAGTAAGTCCAGAAGACTTTGTCGTTGACGAGTTGCTCGGCTTCGAGCTGAGTGGCGAGGGCGAACACTATTGCATGCAGCTTAAAAAAACCGGTGAAAATACTGGCTGGGTTGCAGAGCATCTAGCGGAATATTTTGCTGTGAAGCCGATGGATGTGAGCTTTTGTGGTTTGAAAGATCGCCACGCGGTGACATCGCAATGGTTTAGCGTTTACTTACCAAAACAGCCTGCCGGTAAAAATGCCGAAGATTTCGTCGCGGGGTTTAATGGTCAGCTAGAATTACTTGCCGAAGCGCGCCACAGTCACAAATTACGCCGCGGTCAACACGGCGCGAACCGATTTACCTTGGTGCTGCGTAACCTCGATACTGTTGACGGTTTAGAGGAACGTCTGCAGGCGATTGCTGAAAAGGGTGTGCCAAATTACTTTGGCGAACAGCGTTTTGGCCGCGAGGGCAACAATCTAAATTGGGCGCAACGCTGGTTTGCCGACGGTGAAAAAATCCGCAGTCGGAATATGCGCAAAATGGTCGTGTCGGCGGCTCGCTCCTATCTTTACAACCTAGTTTTGGCCCACCGTGTAAACGCCGAAAACTGGCTTACGCCTATAGAGGGAGAGGAATTTCCGACGGGCCCGTTATGGGGTCGAGGTCGCAGCGTTGTCGGGGCGGAGTTAGCTGAATTGGAAGCTGGGCTGATTGCTCATCTAGCTGATTGGCAAAATGCCTTGGAGCACCAGGGGTTAAGTCAGGAGCGCCGCAATTTAGTGTTGCGGCCCGACGACATGCGTTGGCAGCTGTCTGATCAAAACCTACAGCTTTCCATGTCTTTACCGCCAGGATCCTATGCAACATCAGTTTTGCGTGAGATAGCTCAGTTGCGTAATTGTGCATTGATTCCCGCGGAACAGGTTTCAGATTAAATCTTTGTCGATTCTTCAGGAGTCGCTGGCGGTGTTAGTGGCGGCTTTCCGTGTGCGGATAGGCGTGGAGTTGGTGTGCTATAGTCGCGCACTGTGTATGGAATATAAAGTGCCAAGCCAGTAGCTCCTGCTGTGGCTAAGTTCATGTTTTAACGTGTTTTTAGGATAATTTGGCATTGGCAATGTGTCGTCATTGCGGTGCAACCCGGGGGGTTCGTGAATCGTATACAACTAGAAGGCGTGGGCATGACGTCCAAACGCACTCGAGACAGGCTGGTACAGCGCCTAATCGAACAGGGGGTAAGCCACCAGATGGTATTGGATATCATGGCTAACACCCCTCGACATATCTTTCTTGATGAAGCACTTTCTCATCGCGCATACGAAGATACGGCTCTGCCAATCGGCCACGGCCAAACACTTTCTCAGCCCTATATCGTCGCCAGAATGACAGAGATTCTGTTGAGCGCTGGCGGTAAGCTTGATGAAGTGTTGGAAATTGGTACCGGCTCCGGTTATCAAACCTCTATATTGGCGCAGTTGGTGGGGCACGTTTACAGTGTTGAGCGGATTAAGCCGCTGCAGGACAAAGCGCGTGAGCGTTTGCGGTTGCTGGGCCTACGCAACGTTACGCTTCGTCATGCCGATGGTGGTTTGGGTTGGCCCGAAAGCCGTCAGTTCAACGCCATTCTTTCCGCCGCCGCGCCGCGCGATATTCCTGATAGCCTCAAGCAGCAACTCGCCCCAGATGGTGTGCTCGTTATTCCTGTTGGCGCAGATACCCAAGAACTCACGCTGGTCGTGCGTTTGGGTGATTCCGACGAATTCAAAACCCAACGTCTAGAGCCCGTACGTTTTGTACCGCTACTGTCGGGTGTCACACGCTAGATAAATCTTCCTTCATTTATATACATGTTAAGAATTTGACCATGACAACTTCCTCTCGTACCAAAAAAGACTATCTCATTCTTATGATTAAAGGTTTAGCCATGGGGGCCGCGGATGTAGTTCCCGGCGTATCGGGTGGCACCGTTGCCTTTATAACCGGAATTTACGATGAACTTCTCGGCTCGCTAAAGCAGATTGGCCCAGCGGCGGTGAAGGTTTTATTTAGCGAAGGTATCGCCAGTGCTTGGCGCTATATCAACGGCAACTTCTTACTTGCCGTGTTTGGCGGGATATTAATTAGCTTAAAGACGTTTGCAACTGTCATCGGCTTTTGTCTCGAGAACTACCCGCTGTTGGTATGGGCGTTTTTTAGCGGGCTTATTGCNGCATCAATTGTTTTACTTGTTAAGCAACAGCCTCGTTGGCACTGGCGAGAGGTGGTCGGCTGTATATTAGGCGCGGCGTTTGTATACGGCGTATCAATCTCTTCCCCTACACAGCTCGCCGGAGATTGGTGGATGCTGTTCTTAGGTGGTTTTGTAGCGATTTGCGCGATGATACTGCCCGGTATTTCCGGTAGCTTTATTTTGTTGCTGGTGGGGCTTTACCCCGTGTTTTTGCAGGCGATTAGTGATTTAAACCTTATCGCCTTGGCTAGCTTCGGTGCTGGCTGCGTAGCCGGTTTATTAGTCTTTTCTCGCTTTTTATCGTGGCTCCTGAGCCGCTTTCACTCGGTCACTCTCGCTACCCTGATAGGTTTCTTAATAGGTTCATTAAATGTTACATGGCCTTGGAAGGTCACCTTGGAGTCAACGGTTGATCGCCACGGCGAGATTATCCCACTTGTTCAGCAAAATGTTTCACCTGCGAACTATATGATACTAGCAGGACAAGAGTCACAACTGGTACTTGCTTTGTTAATGTGTTTGGTCGGGCTGGGTTTAGTACTTTTGATTGAGCGTATGGCACGACATTAAACAATTAACTCGTTAAAAGAATGAGTCTATTTTGTTCAAAAGCATGGGGTAAGTTCGGATTTACCCAAAAAAACATGAAAAACTAGTTATCTTGTATAGACTTATTTTTAATAAATTAATCTTATTAATCGCTAAATATTCTATTTTTGGTTATTAGCGCGCCGGTTCAGGATTTGAACAAACCAAATGACGGAGGCCGAGTTGAATGCCAATATCTAGTTCGGTGTTCAGAATAACGATCACTTTTGTTGCGATGTTAACTTGCTTGGTCGGCTGTAGCAGCGGGAACTATGTTCCACCCGTGAATGATCGCGAACCGCCGCCAGGTACACGTCTTACGACTCACACGGTCGCTCAGGGAGAAACGCTTTACTCGATCGCATGGCGCTATAATTTGGGCTTTCAAGCGTTAGCAGATGCTAACGGAATAGATTCCGATTACGCGATATATCCAGGTCAAAGGCTCAATCTAACACTTCCCACCACCGCTTATACCCCCAAGGTTAGCCTCGAAGCTACGCCACCAACGGTGTCACCAGTGGTACCCTCGGTGACATCGACCCCTAGTCCCGCGCCAGTTGTTGTGATCGATAAGCATTCGGCTTCGAAAGAACGTTCGATAAAAACAACACCTGAAGTCGTTAAAAATGTGGTTAAAAGTGGTGAAACTAAGTCTCTTGAGTGGGTTTGGCCGGCCAGAGGAAATATAATTGCTACTTTTAGCTCAAACGGCGGACTAAACAAAGGTATTGATCTTCACGGGAATTTAGGAGAGTCTGTGTTGGCTGCCGCTGCTGGGAAGGTTGTTTATTCCGGTGCTGGTCTGCGAGGCTACGGCAAGTTACTGATCGTTAAACACAGTGACAAGCTCCTAAGCGCTTATGCCCACAACCGACGTTTATTGGTTAAAGAGGGCGACGAAGTTGCTAGTGGGCAAAAAATTGCTGAAATGGGCTCTTCAGGAACCGAAACAGTGAAACTGCACTTTGAGATTCGCTACGATGGAAAACCTGTGGACCCGCTAAAGTACCTACCTCGTAGATAAGCTTCCTGCTCCTCCCCCGCGCCGTTCATTTAGTTTTTAAACGTTCGGACGCATTCCCCAGCTATCAGCCAAAAGTAGTAAATAAAATGGTTAATGGCCTAAAGTATTTTCCACGCTGCCGACATTAACTGTTACAGGCCGAGCCAGAGTTTACCGCTCAAACAATAAATGAGCTGATTCTCCTGCTTGAGGGGGCCGAAGAAATTTCCTAACCCAACTATAAACCCGCGAGTGTGGATGCTTGCTACGATAAACTACGGTTACAGGGGTCATGTCATGGCTGTTCAAGAACTCGAATCAATTTTGTCCTACGCGAACTGTGAGAACGAAGCAGCAGTTGCTCAGTAGTATTCAACTCGACGAACCGGAAGAAGTGGAAAAGGAAACAGCCTCTACTCGCCAGCGAGCTCGTACAGAAGCATTGTTCAATGTAGACGCAGATGATACGCATCAGCGTAATCTAGACGCTACCCAACTCTATTTAAATGAAATTGGCTTTTCCCCGCTGTTAAGCGCGGAAGAGGAAGTTTACTACGCACGCAAGGCGCTTAAAGGCGATGATGCTGCACGTAAACGTATGATCGAAAGCAACCTTCGCCTAGTGGTAAAAATTTCGCGCCGTTATGTGAATCGCGGTTTAGCGTTGTTAGATTTGATCGAAGAAGGCAATCTAGGCTTGATTCGTGCGGTTGAAAAATTTGACCCAGAGCGCGGCTTTCGTTTCTCTACTTATGCAACTTGGTGGATTCGTCAAACCATTGAGCGTGCGATTATGAATCAGACTCGCACCATTCGTCTGCCTATTCATGTTGTTAAAGAATTAAACGTTTATCTTCGCGCTGCCCGTGAGCTATCCCAGAAGCTTGATCACGAGCCTTCAGCGGAAGAGATCGCCAACTTGCTCGATAAGCCCGTCGCCGACGTTGAGCGTATGCTGGCTCTTAATGAGCGGGTTACTTCGATGGATACGCCGATTGGTATGTCATCGGACAAAACTGTTATCGATACTGTTCCGGACCAACAAGTCTCTGACCCTGTAGAGTTGTTGCAAGACAGTGACCTCAGCCAGAGTTTAAATGGCTGGTTAGACGAATTGAGTGAGAAACAGCGTGAAGTTGTTGCCCGCCGCTTTGGTTTGCGCGGTCACGAAACCAGCACCTTAGAAGAGGTTGGTCGCGAGATTGGTTTAACCCGTGAGCGTGTTCGTCAAATTCAGGTAGAAGCATTACGCCGCTTGCGCGATATTCTCGAAAAACAAGGTTTAGACGCTGCTGCTTTATTTGGCGCAATGTAAGACTGGTGCGGCGCAAACTTGTACCTTGAGACCTTGTAGGGTGTAAGCTTAGCGCAAGCATCAAATAGCTTGCCTTAATTGGACAGTCCTAACTAGGTAAATAGCCCTAGTCGATGATAGCGGCCGTTAATAGCCGTATCGTAGTAAATAAAAGAAAACAAGCATCCATAAAAAAACCCGCTTCAATGCGGGTTTTTTTATGGCTATAGAGATATAGCATTTTCGTCTAATTAGAGCGGCTAAAAGCTAAGCTATTTAATTCACTCATTAAGCGATTAAATTCTAGCGCTCTAGGTGTTGGAGCTTGCCTTCGACGCCGTCCCACTCTTCGGCATCAGCGGGGGATTCTTTCTTTTCAGTAATATTAGGCCATACATCAGCCAGTTCGGCATTGAGCTCAATGAAGGCTTCTTGATCGGCTGGCAGTTCATCTTCCGAGAAAATGGCGTCTACAGGGCATTCTGGCTCGCATAGCGCGCAGTCGATACACTCGTCGGGATGAATAACGAGAAAGTTTGGGCCTTCATAAAAGCAGTCTACAGGACACACTTCAACACAATCAGTGTGTTTGCACTTGATACAATTTTCACCCACTACAAATGTCATTTTGGCAACCCCTGAAAAGATTAAGCTCTGAAAATTTAGCGGCGCATTCTAGCAGGATAGGGCGCAGAGGGAAACGGCCTTGGTACCCTCTATTATGCGGCCATCCTGTTGGCCATGTTCTGCGTAGTTTAACGAATTATGTCATGGAAACAACGCCGTAAGCACACGGCGCCCTTTTACAGTATCGATGTTATAGCATCGATTTTAACGAATAAAGTAGTTCCAGAGCTTGCCGTGGCGACAGCGCATCAACATCAACCGTTTTTAAAGTGGTTTCTACTCGGCTGTCTGCTTGGGCAAATAGGTCGGTTTGAGGGTTGGCCCCGGCATTAGTGGGCTTTGGTTTTGCCTGGGTAGCGGCGTGCTCTTGTGCGGTAGAGGTTTGCAGTTCTTGCGCTTCACTTGCCGCGCTTCGCGGGCTAGCGGATACATCGTCTGTGTTTAGATTAGGTGATGCGGGAAAATCGCTTACCAGACCTATTGATTCCAGCCGCGCGAGCTGGATTTTTGCGTTGTGCAGTACTGTCGGCGGAATACCAGCCAGCTTCGCCACCTGCAGACCGTAACTCTTGTTGGCCGGTCCAGCTTGGATGTTGTGCAAGAAAACGATGTTATCTTGGTGTTCTGTCGCATCGAGGTGCACGTTGCGAACCGATTTAAGCTGTTCCGGCAGGGCGGTGATCTCGAAATAGTGCGTGGCAAACAGCGTGAACGCGTGGATTTGTGTGGCCAGCTGTTCAACGCAGGCCCAGGCCAGTGAGAGGCCGTCGTAAGTGCTGGTGCCGCGACCGATTTCATCCATCAACACTAGGCTGTTGGCGGTGGCGTTATTTAGAATGTTGGCGGTTTCGGTCATCTCAACCATAAAAGTAGAGCGTCCACCAGCGAGATCATCACTGGACCCTATACGGGTAAATATCCGATCCACTAAACCAAGTTTACAGGCGAGCGCAGGGACAAAGCTGCCGACTTGGGCAAGTAAAACAATCAGCGCCGTTTGCCGCATATAGGTTGATTTACCGCCCATGTTCGGGCCGGTGATAATCAGCATGCGTTGCTGTTGATCCAGAGTTAGATCGTTGGCAATAAACGGATGCTCTAACACCTGCTCCACCACTGGGTGTCGGCCCTGTTCAATATGGATGCCGGGTTCGTCGGTAAAAATGGGGCAAACAAAGGCTAATTGATCAGCGCGCTCGGCGAGGCTGTTGAGAACATCTAGCTCGGCAACGGCGCTAGCAGAATGTTGTAGCGGCATCAGATGCTGGTTTAGCATTTCCACTAATTCTTCGTACAGCGCTTTTTCGCGACTAAGCGAGCGGCTGCGCGCAGACAGTGCTTTGTCCTCAAAGGTTTTTAGTTCTGGAGTAATAAACCGCTCAGCATTTTTTAACGTTTGTCGGCGAATGTATTCCACCGGTGCTTTTTCCGCTTGGCTTTTACTCAGCTCAATGTAGTAACCATGCACGCGGTTATAGCCCACTTTTAAAGTGTTTAAACCGGTACGTTCGCGTTCGCGGGTTTCCATTTGTAAAAGATAGTCGCCGGCATTGCTGCTGATATTGCGCAGTTCATCTAGTTCCTCGTCGTAGCCTTCGGCAATTACACCGCCCTCGCGAATCACCACCGGCGGGTTTTCAATTAGGGCTCGATTTAACTGGTCGACGATTTCTGGGAATTCCGCTATTTCTTCACTTAGCTCGGCTAATTTCAGGCTTGCCGGTGTGCTTTTTGCGGCTTCGTTTAACAGTGATTGAATTTCTGGGTAGAGCGCCAGAGAGCTAAGTAATCTCGATAAGTCTCGCGGGCGCGCCGAACGTAGCGCTACTCGGCCGAGAATACGTTCGAGGTCGCCAACATGTTTTAAGCTGCGATGTAATTGTTCAAAGCGATAATTCTCAAGCAGCAACTGAATAGCCCCTTGGCGTTGCTCTAGAACCGCTTGATTGCGCAGTGGATAATTTAGCCAACGTCGCAACAACCTGCCGCCCATCGCCGTGCTACAACTATTTAAGACACTGTAAAGGGTGTTGTCTTCCGTCCCAGTTAGATTTAAATCCAGCTCAAGATTGCGCCGCGTAGCCGCATCCATCATCACTGCTTCATTTGGGTTCTCTACCGAAAGCTTGCCAATGTGCGACAGTTCGGTACGCTGGGTTTCACGCGCGTAACCAAACAAACAGCCTGCAGCGGCTACGCCTAGGGTTAGGCTTTCGCAGCCGTAGCCGTTTAAATCTTTTGTTTGAAAGTGCTGAGTGAGCAGCCGCTGAGCGGTGCCGAGATCGAACTCCCATTCGGGGCGATTGCGAAAACCGGTACGCTGGCGAATACTTGCGGGCAATAAAGGGCTTTCGCTCGCTAGGAGTTCGGCAGGGCGCAAGCGCTCCACTTCCGCTAACAGCGCCTCAACCGTTTCCACTTCGCTAAGGGCGAAACGACCGCTGCCCATATCCAACCACGACAACCCAAACAGTCCTTCGCTGCAGCACACCGCCACCAATAAATTGTCTCGGCTTGCATCTAGAAGCGCTTCGTCACTCACCGTGCCGGGTGTAACAACACGCACAACCTTGCGCTCCACCGGCCCCTTAGATGTAGCCGGGTCGCCGATTTGCTCGGCGATAGCTACAGACAAACCGAGGCGAACCAACTTGGCCAAATAACCCTCAGCAGCATGATAGGGCACACCACACATAGGAATCGGTTCACCGCCAGATTTACCGCGCGCGGTAAGGGTAATATCCAGTAAACGCGAAGCCTTCTTCGCATCATCAAAAAACAACTCGTAAAAATCGCCCATGCGGTAAAACACAATTTCGTTTTCATGCTCTGCCTTGATGCCTAGGTATTGTTGCATCATGGGGGTGTGCTTTTCGGTGTCTGTAACGTCTTGATTCATAATGATTAATTGTTTCTAGTGGCGGTAAGTGCTGCGGCTTAGGTCGCGAGGTATTCTACGGGATGTGGCGGTAAGACCCAACTAAATCAATTGCTCAAAAGGGAAAATCTAACCGGCGTAAAGGTAGTATTCGTTGAGTTGATGGTGAAATCTACCGAAAAGCGAGAGTAAAAATACTTTCGTCGCTATTTGGAATAAGTCGCTCGGTTGCGAAAAAAACGCACAGGCGAAGGCGTAACCGACGTAGAATTGACCGCGCTCCACACCACTTCCGCTAACGTTAACGCGGGCCAGTCGCGTCTAAAACAAACGCCAACGGTGCATTTCGCCGCGGCAATATCCCTCTCAGGTAATCAATATATGAATGTCACCATCGATGGATATGTAAGTTATATCTGCACCCGCTGTAAGCAAACTTATACGGTTGAAGGGCAGTCTTTATCATTTAATGAGGATACTAGCGCAGAATCTGAAGATGATGATTATATAGGCTATATAGCGCAGTTAGATTCCCCCTGTAGATCATGCGGGCACGACATGCTTCTTACCCTAGAGGTTTGGGAGCACCCTGAGTCTGTTGCAAACTATTCGTATTCTTCGAGTGACGGTGTCGGTGCTGTAAGTTGTGAGTTCTCAATTGAACACTACTTTGATGACGAGCTAGCCCAAAAAGACGGCAGCAGTGACGAGGCTGAAGGAGACGCTGCAAGCGAGGACGATACTGATGAAAAAGTCTTCAACGAATCAACTAAAGTCGATGGATATACAGATGAGTATGATCATGAAGATTGAGTTTTAGATCGCTTGAGGCTTAAGAAATGGCAAACTTGTTATGGTAGAATAGGTCGAAATTCGTGGTCTATTTGGCCGTGGTGAATGTTAATTCTTGCAAGGACGCTCGCTGTGAAGTTGCTTCTATCCGTTCTGGTTTCTTTTTGTTCTCGTGCTAACCGATTTCGCTGTTTCTCAATATATTTATTACTACTTTGTTGCGGCATCTATCCGCTTACGACTAACGCAACAGTTGAACCGATTCCGGTCGAAGTTTTCGGTTCTATTCCTGACGTCACCCTTTTGCAAATTTCTCCTGACGCTAAACATTTGGCATCTTTTGTTCGCGTAAACTTAGATGATGTAAAAGGCTTCGCTTTAAATGTTACCAACCTTGAAAACGGCGAAAAAAGCTATCCATTGTTCACTAAAAATGATGTCTATATCCCGAACTGGATGGTTTGGAAGAACGAAGAGCTGTTACTCGTTGGAGTTCGTTTCCCTACGCGAATATTTGAAGATTTTGGGCAAACGCCTGAAACTCGGATGTTCTCTGTCAATATTCGCAGTGGTGAAGTGAAGAGTGTGTATAACAAGCGAATGAACAACAACTTCGACGGAGCGAACTTCGTGCCTTTAATACAGGATGACGTCGTTCATTTTTTACCGAATGATCACGATCATATTCTTCTATATGTTGCAGGCGCGGTACATAAAGTTAATTTGTATAAGAATAGTTCATCCTACGAACAGCGACCAGAAGCTGGGTTACAGTGGTATTACAGTGATGAGTCTGGGCGGGTTCGAGCGGGCTTTGGCACTAAATATAAAGAAACAGAAGCTACGACTTATTATCGGAAGCCTGGTAAGAGAAAGTGGAATAAAATTCATACGTTTGATTATTTTGGTAACGAAGGGATGTATCCGTTGGGGTTTGATAAGGATCCTAATGTTTTACTATATTTGGTTGACCACGAAGGTTTTTTATCGGTATACAAAAAGAATATGGCGACAGATGCCGCGGGAGAGTTGATTTATTCAAGGCCAGGTCGTGATGTAAATGGTAGCCTTGTTCATGACAGCACAACGGGCAAGGCCGTTGGCATTAAGGAGAGTTACAATGGTGCCTTCTATTTTTGGGATGGTACGTTTGATGCTTTACTGGCGGGTTTAGCTAAAGCGCTGCCTAATACTAGCAATGAGATTTATAGTTATAGCAAGGATAAAAACAGCTATATCGTAATGGCGAGAAGTTCGAATGAGGCGGGCACATATTACCTTGGTAATCGCAAAGCCGGAACGCTGAAAGCTATCGCCCAGCGTAATGCAGCGCTTGATCGCTTTACACTGCCTCGCAGTAAATCGGTAATAGTTAAGGCGGTAGATGGCTTTGATATTCACGGCATACTGACTTTTCCAGAGACATCCACTAAGCCTCTCCCTACTGTAGTAATTCCTAATGGCAATATGTGGTCATCTCACACTGAAACGTTTAATTATCTAGTGCAATTCCTTACTAACCGTGGCTATGCAGTACTTCAAATAGACCCGCGTGGATCGGGTAAAGGGCATCAATACAGCGCAGAAGGCACTGGCGAGATGACTGGGAAGGCACAGCAAGATATAGTCGATTTCGTTAATTACTATGTTAAAAAAGGCCTTGTCGATGGCAGCAAAATTTGTGCGATGGGTGAGGGGATGAACGGGCAGATGGCAATGGTTAGTCTGTTGTACTCTTCAGAAATGTATAAGTGCGGTGTTGCGATAAATAGCGTGTTAGATGTAGCTCGACGTTCGAATGATTATGATCTTTACTGGGCGCAGAGGGTGGGGGACGGATACCAAAATGCTAGAAAATACTCTCCTCTACAAGAGGCTAAAAATATAGGGGCTCCTGTTTTAGTTATCCATGGTAAAAAAAGCTCGACAGAGTCGTGGGATGTCGCGGAGAAATTCTTTAACCGCGTGAAAAAGAAAAATAAGCAGTCTCGGCTATTAATATTGGACGACGGCGATAATAATTTTAGCCGATCGGAAGATAGGGTGTCTGCTTTACGGGCCATTGAAGAGTTTCTATTGCTTACTTTAAAACCTAAACAGTAGAGGCCCGTCGACAATATCGGCAGGAGCCTAGGATATTTAGAAGTCTTTGGGAGGCCGGTTGACGTTTTAATTCGCTCTGCATCACGCTTTAACTCCTTGCTGAACACCAACCGCTTGGTTAGTATGCTTCATTTTGGTGCGGGGATGGTGGGGTTATGCAAGGATTCAACGAGCTATCCAAATGGCTGGGCATTCCCAGGAATACGACTAGCCATGGCGAAAAGCTAATTTCGGCACTGGGTGGGAGTGTTGGCATTCTAGTTGTCGCGGGCTTGGCTCAATATTTACTTACCCTCGGGGTGTTAGATTTTTCGAGTGCCTGTTTAGTGGTGGCATCGATGGGCGCTAGTGCTGTGTTGCTTTTTGCCGTGCCTCATGGCGCTTTGTCTCAGCCTTGGGCGTTAATCGGTGGGAATCTTATTTCGGCGTTTATCGGAGTAAGCGTTGTTCGCTTTTTGGGCGTGAGTGNCTTGTCTTCGGCNCTGGCCGTCGGTTTTGCGATTGCCGCAATGTATTACCTGCGGTGTATTCATCCACCCGGCGGCGCCACGGCNCTGACGACGGTTATTGGTGGAGATGCCATTCAAAATCTCGAATATTTTTATATGGTGGTTCCGGTTTTATTGAATGTNGGATGTATCTTTTTTGTTGCTGTAGGGTTTAATTTTTTCTTTCGGTGGCGACGTTACCCTGCCCACCTGTATTACAAAAGTGCGCCGTCTAGCGTTCCACCAGCCCAGACTCGGGAGTTCGAGTTAACACAGGAGGATTTTTCGGCGGCCATTCAAAAGCATGACTCGTTTGTTGATATTACCGAAGAAGGTTTAACGGAATTGCTTGAGCGAGCAAAAAAACACGCCGAAATGAATATTGTTCACCCGGCCGAAATTAAACCGGGGAAATATTACAGTAATGGCAAGCTGGGTAAGTTGTGGAGTATAAGGCAGGTTGTAGATGCTGCAGATGGCAATCTATTACCGTCAAAAGATAAAGTTATTTTTAAAATAGTCGCTGGCCATCAATCCTACGATACCGGTATTTGTCTTCGTGAAGAGTTTCGGAGTTGGGCAAGGTTTGAAGTCATTCAAAGCGAGAACCGGTGGATTAAGGCGAGCTAATATGTAGCGCTGTCATTGGCGCGAGTACTATCAATACAATGCGGTGATTAAACCGCATTGTATTGAATTGAAGTTCGTTAATTCTATTGTTAGTTAATCTCGACCAATTCAAATTGTTGCTCTTCTATGCCCACTATTGGGCAGGCGACTAGTGGCGAGCCTTCGCTGTAGGCGCCGCCGCCAATGGTGAGGCCGTAACTTGTGTTGTTTTTGTTGATAAGGTATTGAACCTTGTCGTCCGTATAAATAATCCACTGCTGCACAAACCCGCTCCACTTTTCCGCTAGATAGGCGTTGCTTGTCGCACTTTCTGGAGTATCACACATACTGCTAAAGCCAATTTTTGGCATTAGGTAGCCATCTTCTATCGAAAGGTTTTTGATATAGGTGTAGTGGTCGCCGGCAAGCTCTAACTGCCATAGTGTCGATGTTCCGTTACTGCAGGATGTTGTTACCGCCCAATAAAGATCGTCCACATCTTCCGATTCAACAATACCAACACAAACATCCGGTTGCCCCAGNGCTTTAATTTGAAAGCGCGGTGAAAGGTCGGTAACGATGTTTACCGCGTTGCCGCTGTAACTTACTGGTAGTAGGTCGGTGTCATCGAGTTGTTCACTCGCCAAATAGTTATCGCCTACTTGTAGATCAATGGCCGAGTTCGAATGTACAAAACTCAGCGATTGTTGTTCCGTATCCAACCTGTTTTGATAGATTTTAATTGTGCCTTGGCTTTCTGCGTTTGACTCGGCAGAAATCGTGTTGAAATCGGGATGTTGTTGTTGTAAATAAAAGGTATTAAAACGAACGAGGCTGTTGGCCCCTGGGAGGGAAATTACCGGCGAACCCTTGCTGTTTGTGTTGGTTGTGTTAAGGGAAAATGAATTTCCCTCAATGACTGATTGATCGACATTGTCATCGATTACAAGCATTGGCTTATCTAGGTTAGCGCTAATTGAGTTCCGCAAAATTTGATTGTTTGTCGACGGTTCAAGATCGCTTTGAAAACGTATCATGGGTGTTAGTTTGGATATCGGTTCGCTGCTGTCCTTGGTGTTAGCCTCTAAACTCGACCCCATAAGAATGGTGTTTGAAGCGCCGTTGCTGGTTACTAGGGCACTGTCGGTAATGCTAGAAAACTCAAGCGAAAGCAGTTTTGTATGATTTGCGCCGGCAAGCTTAATACCGGTATCGACATTGCGAATGTCGAGCCCGGATACTACCCAGTAGTCGCCGCTCAGAACTAGGCCAATAGTTGCTAAACCCTGGCTGCCTTCTAAAGCGGTCTCTTCGCTGCTTGAGTCTGCAATTAAATAAATTGGATTAAATTTTGTTCCCGAGCGATTTGAATGGAAGTGCGCTTGAGCTGATCCACTCGCCGGGAATGAGGGGGTGCTTGTGTAAATGCCTGGCCGAAGGCGGATTTCGTCACTCGGATTTGCGTTGGCCAATGCGAGTTGAAGCGCTTCTGGCGTGCCGACATATACCCGATTGACATCAAGCCTGTTTAGGTAAATGTGGTAGGCGTTAGTCTGCGCTCCATTTATGGAGAGGGTTTGAATGATGAGTTCGTTTGCATCTTGCTCTAGGGGGATTTCGGTAGAGACTCCGCTCTCTACTTCAACATTACCGACAACTATTTTTGCGCCGTCGGTCTCGGTTGTCGCAGTTAAATTAATACTTTGTGCGTTGTTGTTTATATCAATGCTATAGGAAGACTGATCGCAAATATAATTGAGGTCAGAACCGTCAATGCTCAGGCCACTTAGTCGAGCATTGCTTCGTAATTCGGCGTTGGAGGGCAGTGTACGAGTGATGTTGGTGGTGTAGCGCTCGGTGCGTGCTCCATTAGAAGAACTTACGTAGGTGTGTATGGTATTTTCGCCTGGGTCTAAATTCTGGTAATACAATTCGTAATCTTCAATTTCGGTGCCGTTCACTTCAACGGTCGAATATTTTTGTTGTGCGTAGGCTTGCAATACATAGCGGCATGTTCCATAGCTTACTTTTGCCGTATAGAAATAGGTTCCTAGTTGGAAGTTTGGCGTTAGCGATAGCGCTGCTTCGCCGTCACTTACCGGAATGAAAAAGCTGTAGAGCGCTAAACTTGCTTCGGTAGCTTGTCGATAAATTTGGAATTGATAGATGGACGTGTGGCTGCCATCTTCATTCTCGACTTGAATTATGAGTATATTTTCGCCCTCTTTTAATTGCACTTCGAATTCTTCGCCAGATGCTCGATCGATTGGTGCACTGGTGCCGCCGC
>Ga0065722_104315_pt1 | contig 39217 bp, 32 predicted proteins | sample BansetMetagenome_FD_59109 | JGI IMG/M metagenome (GOLD analysis project Ga0065722, IMG submission 59109) | Bankia setacea gill microbial communities from Puget Sound, Washington, USA - Caecum Enriched | ecosystem: Host-associated > Mollusca > Digestive system > Ceca | place: United States... | reverse complement strand
GGCCAATTTTTCAATTTCTGAAGGGTTCACGCTAAGCTCCTGAAAGCGTTGGTCTGACATCAATTTCGAGCTTGGGAGACATCTCTGACATATTGAGTCGTCTGCCCGAAAAAGTAATTTATAATAAACGCGCTACGTTACCATATTTGTGCCTTGCCCTAAATCCCTGGCGTTGATAGAGTGCCCACAAATCCAGTGTTCTGACTCTAAGCATCCCCCCGATGGATGCCGATAAAAAAGCAGGAAAGCCTTGAGTGGAATATGAAAAGGAATTTTCGCGCAGGGGTAACGTCGCTTCAGCTGAAAAAACAAGGTAACAAACAATATGTTCAAGCGTTTACGCGGTCTTTTTTCTAACGATCTCTCCATAGATTTAGGCACAGCCAATACACTTATATACGTGCGTGAGCGAGGTATTGTACTCGACGAGCCCTCGGTTGTTGCTATTCGCAACCAGAATGGTCAAAAATCCGTCGAAGCTGTTGGGATGGCAGCGAAGCGTATGCTGGGTAGAACGCCCGGAAACATCACGGCTATTCGTCCTTTAAAGGATGGCGTTATCGCCGATTTTCAGGTTACTGAGAAGATGCTGCAGCATTTTATTCGTAAAGTGCATGAAAATAGCTGGTTTCAGCCTAGCCCTAGGGTTTTGGTGTGTGTACCGTGTTTGTCGACCGAGGTGGAGAAACGAGCCATCCGTGAATCTGCCCTTGGTGCCGGCGCTAGAGAGGTGCGTTTGATCGAGGAGCCCATGGCTGCGGCTATTGGTGCCGGCTTAAAAGTCGACGAGGCAACTGGGTCGATGGTGGTCGATATTGGTGGGGGCACGACTGAAATAGCCATTATTTCACTTAATGGTGTTGTGTTGTCTGACTCTGTGCGCATTGGCGGTGATCGCTTTGACGAAGCCATTGTTAACTTCGTACGGCGGAAATATGGCAGTGTGATTGGTGACGCTACCGCTGAACGTATTAAAAAAGAGATTGGTTGCGCTTACGCAGGCAGCGAAGTGTTGGAAATCGATGTGCGTGGCCGAAACTTGGCCGAAGGTGTCCCGAAGAGTTTCACTCTCAATAGTGACGAAGTGTTGGAAGCACTGCAGGAGCCATTATCGGGGATTGTGCAGTCGATCAAGAGTGCCTTAGAGCAATCGCCACCAGAATTGGCTTCGGATATCGCCGAGAGTGGTTTGGTGCTCACCGGAGGGGGCGCATTGCTGCGTGATTTGGATCGCTTGCTTACCGAGGAAACAGGTCTACCTGTGGTTGTCGCTGAAGATCCGCTTACTTGTGTGGCACGAGGTGGTGGTCGCGCAATGGAATTGATGGATCAGCATAACATCGATTTAGTCTATTAGCTGGGCTGCTGCGCGGTGAGCTTTGCCTGCGCGCAGCCTCCAAAGAAAACCGTGAATACCGCATAGTGCCTATCTTCTGGTGGGGTATCTAGGCGGCTAACCGCTATCGGTTTACGACCTAAAACAAAGTTTGCGACGGTATGCTAGCGAATAAGCATCGACTTTTACGATGGGGGAGTAAACATTAAGCCACTGTTTAGCCAAGGTCCTTCGCTCACCGTTAGAGTGACACTTCTTACTGCGATCTCTCTGTTCGTCGCATTTGCGTATTTGTACACCGATTGGTTCGATTCTCTCAAGGATCAGGCTTCTGATATGTCTGCGCCTTTATATTGGGTCTCTGATCTTCCTACGCGCGCGGGGGAATGGGCCGATAACCGTCTTATGTCTAGGGGTCGGCTTGTTCAGCAAAATGATGCGTTGCGCACTGAAATCTTGGTTCACAAGCGTAAACTTCAGCAGATGGCGTCGTTGGCGGCAGAAAATGTGCGCTTGCGGCAGCTATTAAACTCAGCCGATATGCTTGAAGACCGTGTGATTATTGCGGAGTTAATTGGTGTTGCTCCAGACCCCACCATTCACAAGGTCATTGTAAACAAGGGGAGTAGTGACGGTGTTTATGTTGGTCAGGCAATGGTCGATGCCAACGGTCTAATGGGGCAGGTGGTTCAAGTAGGGCGACACAGTAGTCAGGTGTTGCTGATTACCGATACCACTCATGCCTTGCCTGTGCAGATCAACCGTAACGGCGTTCGTCTTGTTGCTGAGGGTGTCGGTAGTTTGTATGAGCTCGCTATTCGGCACGTGTCCAGCACGGTCGATGTTAAAATTGGAGATTTGCTTGTTAGTTCTGGTCTTGGGCAACGATTTCCGATTGGTTACCCCGTTGCGGAAGTGATTGGCGTGAGGTTTGATCCAGGAAAGCCTTTCGCCCATGTGATCGCGCGTCCTATGGCTGAAATGAATAAGAGTCGGCATGTATTGTTAGTGTTTGACCAGCCGCCTTCTGATGGTGCTTAGCGGTGATTCACGATCGGCGTCGGCCGCTTTTCCTGATTCTTGTTACTTTGCTGATAGGCTACGTGTTTGCGGTTTACCCCCTTGCCAGTGATCTTGCGTATATCCGGCCAGAGCTACTGTGTATGTTGGTGGTGTACTGGATAATGCACAGCCCTCAGCATATCGGTATGACTTTCGCGTGGTGTGTTGGTTTGTTCCAAGATATTGCCGAGGTGACGGTATGGGGGGCTCACGCGATGGCACTCACCATCTTGGCATACATTTGTCTTATGTCTTATCAGCGCATCCGTAACTATTCTGTGTGGCACCAGTCTTTATGGATTTTTGTGCTGGTGGGAACGCATCAGGTGGTCGTAAATTGGGTGCAAGGCATTGCGGGTTATCGCACACCAGTGCATTTGTTGTTGTTACCCACGATTATGAGTGCACTGTGTTGGCCTTTGATGAGTTTTATGCTTCATCGTATTCGCTTGCGCTATCGTCTAACTTAAAGTGCTAAACTCTCTCTTCTTTTATTTCGTTTCATAAGCACACGATATTCTGAAACACAACCATACTGAATGGATAAGTTCCTATATGGCTGAGATTGAAAGCGCTGTATCGCTTTATCTAGCATCGAAGTCGCCTCGGCGGCGTGAACTGTTGGAGCAGATTGGCGTCCGATACGATGTCCTTATTGTTGATGTGCCCGAGCAGCAGTCGCCGGGAGAGTCCCCCCAAGATTATGTGCAACGCTTGGCTAAGGCTAAGGCTCAAGCCGGCTTGCAAAGCTTGTTGGCGCACTCTCCGCTGTCCCTTGGCGAGCGTAAAGTGGTTGTTCTAGGGGCCGATACCATCGTTGAATATGAGGGTGATGTGCTCGAAAAACCCTTGAATCAGTCTCATGGACTTGCCATGTTGAAGCGTTTAAGTGGACGTGAGCACAGGGTCATGACGGCAGTATCGATATGTTCTAATGAACAAAGCCAAACCCTGTGTGATATTTCTCGGGTTAGGTTTCGTGAAATTAGTGAAGAAGAGGCTTTGCGTTATTGGCTCAGTGGTGAGCCTGCTGACAAGGCTGGGGGTTACGGCATACAGGGGCTTGGTGGCGTATTTGTAGAGAACTTACAGGGTAGCTATACCTCCGTGGTTGGTTTGCCGTTATATCAAACACATGAATTATTAAGGGCTTTCAGTGTGCCGGTTTGGCAACGTACCGCAGATAACGCCCCGTCAATTCAGTCAGGTTGCGCGTAAAAACGATTATGAGTGAAGAAATACTGGTTAATTTTGGGCCTACAGAAACGCGTGCTGCACTGGTTGAGAACGGGGTGCTGCAAGAGGTTTTTGTTGAGCGTGCGCGCACTAAAGGCTTTGTAGGCAATATATACAAAGGCAAGGTTGTACGTGTTCTCCCAGGGATGCAGGCAGCATTTGTCGATATTGGTCAAGTGCGGGCCGGTTTTATTCATGTGTCCGATATTGCACCGCTGAATGCTGCAGGTGTCGAGGAGCGTGCCAACGCTGAGGCCGATATACGCGAGTACCTGCGTGAAGGGCAGGATCTCTTAGTGCAAGTAACCAAAGATCAAATCAGTACTAAAGGCGCACGCTTAACCACCCACCTCTCTGTGAGTGCTCGCTATTTGGTGTATATGCCCAATAGCGATCACATTGGCATTTCCAATCGCATTGAGGATGAAGAGGAGCGCAAGCGTTTAAAGGCCTTGGTGGAAAAACTGGCTGCGGAATATGAAGAGCAGTATAAAGGCGGTGGTTTTATTATTCGCACCGTTGCTGAAGGCGTTAGTGAAGAAGACCTGAGAGCAGATATTCCCTTCGTCTATCGTCTTTGGCACGATCTGGCAGATACGATCAAAAGTGCTTCTGCGCCGGCGATCGTTTATGAGGACTTGCCGCTCTATATGCGTACTATTCGGGATTTAATGCGCTCAAATATTGAAAGAGTGCGTATAGATTCGCGCGAATCATTCGCCAAAATGGAAAAATTTGCTAAGCACTACGCTCCAGAAATTGGAGGAAAAATCGAACATTATCCCGGAGAGCGCCCACTGTTTGATTTGTATGGCGTGGAGGATGAAATTCAGCGGGCACTGGACAAAAAAGCGGTGTTGAAGTCTGGCGGTTATTTGATTATTGAACAAACTGAGGCCATGAGCACCATAGATGTCAATACGGGAGCATTTGTTGGCCACCGTAACCTTGAGGAAACCATCTTTAAAACCAATTTGGAAGCGGCGGCAGTAATTGCAAGGCAACTTCGGGTGCGGAACTTGGGTGGCATTATCATTATTGATTTTATCGATATGAAAGATGTTGAGCACCAGCGTCAAGTATTGCGCACTTTGGAAAAGAACTTGGAAAAAGATCGGGCTAAAACCAGTATCACCGGTGTGTCTGAGCTGGGGCTCGTGGAAATGACGCGGAAACGTACGCGAGAGTCCCTCGGTCAAGTATTGTGTGAAGCCTGCCCTGTTTGCAGTGGACGTGGCAAACTGAAGTCTGCAGAAACGATTTGTTATGAAATTTTTCGCGAAATTTTGCGTGAGGCTCGCACCTACGATAATGATAAATTCTTAGTGTTAGTGTCTCAGTCTTTAATTGACCGCCTACTCGATCAGGAATCTGACAGTGTCGCGGATCTTGAAGCCTTTATTGGGCGTCCTATAAAGTTTCAGGTAGAGTCGCTGTACAATCAAGAGCAGTACGACATAATCCTAGTTTAGTGAGCGTATTGTGAATTTAGTGAGCCAGCTCATACCGACTAAGTTTGATTTTTTCTGTATTGGTGCGCAGCGCTGGAGGCGCCTGCCTCACTATAATCTAAGAGAGTTTTGTGTGCGCTTCCATTTTATGATTGTCAGTCTTAATCAGAGGTTTCTTGAGCGCTTCCTTGCGGCCCTATTTAATAGGCATTGCGCTAGTGATTAGTCAACGATCAATGCAGCGAATGGTGAGGCGTTTTTGGGGAGGCCTGTTTACCCTAGTAATCGCGCTAGCTGTTTTGGTGCAGCTGGGGCGAGAGGCATTCCCCCTACTAAACGATTACCGGGACGATATCAGTCAAATATTGGGTAAGCGGCTGGGTGTTGATATCAGCATTGGTGAGGTCGCGGCTTCTTGGTCTGGCTTGAGGCCGGAAATTGAACTGAGAAGTGTTGTGGTTTCATCCTTGCAAGATAACACCATCTTTAAAGTTCGCCGTGTTAATGCCCAACTGAGTTTACTTGATTCTCTCTTTAAGGGAACTTTGCGCTGGCGTAGGCTAGCATTCTACGAACTTGAAACGACCTTGGTACAATCCGAGCAGGGCCCGTGGCAGCTAAAATATTTGAAATCACGTGCGTCGAAAAGGCCCGATTTAAGAGCGCGAGACCCACTCGATGTGTTCCTTTTTGGGCGTAGGATTGAAATTGAAAACGCCAGCTTTAATCTAGAGTTTCGCACCGGCCATGAATCGGTACTCAGTGTCCCTAAGATCACCCTAGAAAATGATCGCGATTTCCACCGTGTAACGGCGTCTGCGGCCGTTGTAGATGAGGCTGGTGAAGAGCAGCAGCATTTTATTTTTACGGTGGAGGGGACGGGTGACCCTCGTGATGCGGATAATTTTGACTCTGTTGGTTATCTAGCGTTAAAAAAATTCCCAATGGAAAAAGTCGTCGCAGCCTTTGCTGGGAGCCACTGGCAGAACCAAGCGGGAAACCGCTGGAACGAGGGACACCGATTGGATATGGAGCTGTGGTATCGGGGCTCTACCAAGAAAGGGGTGACGGTGCGAGGCCACCTGCGTTCAGACGGTTTGCCGCTAAACGTTCCAGAGCACTTTACCCTCCCCAATCAGCTTTCATCCGATATTACTGGCAAGTGGCACCCGAAAGATGGTTGGACGCTGTCTTTACAGCAACTGGCTTTGCATTGGCCGGAGTTTAAGTCTCCCGTTGTTAATGCTCAGTTAAGTGGTGGCTTGGGACAATCACCCAAATTGGCGATTGATCACGTAGATTTAAATGCTTGGCATGTGCTGACCGAGAGGGTTGGCGTGCTGCAGGGTAAAGCTGCCGAGGCTTTAGATACTTTGAAACCCGAAGGTGTGCTCTCTAACGTCGAAATTGCTTTTGGCGATGCCTCGTCAGGCTACTTTCGCTTGGCGGCAAATCTGGAAGATGTGGGGGTTATGAGCTACAAGGGGGCACCAGAAATTCGCCAGCTTGACGGCTACCTATCGGCCTCAGCATTTGACGGCTATGTGGACATCCTCAATCAGGAAAATTTCAAAATTCATTTCCCCAAAGTGTATGAAGAGCCCATGGCATTTGATAAAGCCACTGGGCGTGTTGCTTGGACAGTTGACCGCGAGCAACACAGTGCTTACGTGAGTTCAAGCAAGCTTACCTTAGTGGAGGGGAATGAAGCGGCCCACGGATATTTGCACTTGGATATCCCCACGCAACAGGATGGACGTGAAGCCTATATGACGTTGGTCATCGGTATGGCCAACGGGCCGGTGAGTTTACATCACAAATATGTACCTGTTGTGATTCCCTCTAATTTAAAAGACTGGTTAGGGCGAAGTATTGGCAATGGTTCCGCTAGTGATTTAGCGTTTATTTATCACGGATCGATTTCAAAGAACGCGAAGATTCCTCCAGCCATTCAGCTGCACGCCAATGTTCATAATGGTAATTTGGCATTTGATCCTCAGTGGCCGGCACTTACCGATGTGCATGGGCGTTTGCGACTGGATAACCGACATCTGGACGTTCAGGTGAAAAAGGCTAGCTTACTGGGGAATCGGGTGAAGAATGCAGAGGTATTGTTAATCGATAACCCCGAGGGAGAAGGCTTGGCTCTGAGTATACAAGGTCAGCTTAACAGCAATGCTGGCGCGGCTATGAATTTACTGCAAAATAGCCCAGTACGGAGTGTGTTTGGCGCTACCTTCGACTCATGGCAATTTGATGGTGATGTTTCGGCTGCAATCGCTCTGCAAATACCTCTCACCTCTAATGCACAAGGTATGCGCCAGAGTGTTAATGTGAGTTTTTCTGGGGCTGAAGTTGATATGCGTGACCTCAACTTGCGGATAGACAAGGTGAAAGGACGTTTACTGTATGATTCACACAAAGGCTTAGTCGCAAAAAAAATGACGGGGCAAATATGGGGGCGGCCAGTTACCGCGAGTATCGATAGCCCGATTGTGAGCAGCACCAAAAAGCCAGTGAGGGAGACCCGTATCCAGTTTTCGGGAGAGTTTGATGTGGCAAGCATCCGTGATTGGACACTGCGCCCTGAGCTCGGTTTTGTTGATGGTGGAGCCCATGTCAATGGCGTCATTACCATACCTGCACGAGGTTTACATGAGCACTTTTTGGAAGTGGAGCTAAGCTCTGCCCTTCAGGGCGTGGGTTTTGAACTTCCTGAGCCTATGGGCAAAACCCTCAAGGAGGAAAAAGATTTTTTGCTGAATTTACGGTTGTTTGAGGGTTACCAGCATTATCAATTTGAATACGATAATTTAGTGACTCTACGGATGAGAACGGGAGAAAAAATAGAGAACAGTGCTCAGGTTTCTATTGGAGAGGCCTCTATTGATTTACAGCCTGGTTTTTTTGATGTGCTTGGCCGCGTAGATCATTTTGATCTAGAGGTATGGGATGAGGTTAAAGAGCGCTACTTTGCTTACATTGATGCGGGTGAAGAGCTTAACCCGCAAGAAGATCAGGATGCTTTGCTGCCGATTCGTTTAAATTTAGATATTGGCACAGCCAGCTTGGGTGATGCTGTGATCGAAGGCGTACATGTGAATGGTCTTGGAACGGAAAACCAGTGGGAATTACGCGTTGCTAGTGAGCTGACGGCAGGCGATATTACGGTGCGTAATACTGATGGACAGACTCAATTGCAGATGGATCTCGATTTTTTACGTTTTGTCTCGGAGCACGGTAGAAACGACGACAATGACCTGCAGCTCGGTGACGAAGATAGTGACACAATTAAGGATTCGAACAATGCCGCTGCCGGGAACCCTGATGCTTGGTTAATGGCTGATATTGATCTTAGTAAGCTCACCTTTCCGGTGCAGTTTTCGGTGCAAGAGCTCAGCTTCGATGGTGCCCCCTATGGTCGGTGGGCCTTCGATTTAATGCCTATTGAGCGCGGGATTGTGCTGTCGAAGATTCAAGCCAATATTCGAGGTTTAGCCATTGGCGAGCCTATGCCAGAAATTGTGGTGGAGGAGGCGGTTGAGGCTCCGCGTAAAAAGCAGAAATATGGCAAGTTCGGTCAAAGCAAAGGAAAGGTTGCCGATAAAAGTGCAAGAGAGCGGTATACCTTAGAGGCTTTGGCAAAACCCCATGCAGAGTTTGTTTGGACTCAACACGATACCGGGAATCAGAGCACTTTTCGCGGCACCTTAATGGCGAATGATGTTGGCGCACAGCTAGAGGCTTGGGGTTTAGAAAAGCTATTGGAGAGTCGGCAGGGGATCGTGACAGCTGAGGTGAGTTGGCCAGGAGCGCCCGATGAAATTAGCCTGCAGAAAGTCGCAGGTAAAGTGGTGTTTGATATGGAGGATGGGAGTTTTATTCGCGGTGCTAACGAGGGCGATAATGGTTTGCTGCGTCTTATTGCGTTGTTCAATTTTGATACCATCGCTCGACGCTTAAAACTCGATTTTACCGATTTGGCAAAAGAGGGCTTCGGTTTTGAATCGGTACACGGTGAATTTGACTTTCAGAATGGCTGGGTTTATATCAACGAGCCCTTGGTGGTGGACTCGACGTCGTCAAAAATTCAAATGGCCGGCACTCTGGATCTTATCGAGGAAAAAATTGATGCTGAGCTGGTTGCGACATTACCGGTTGCTGGCGATATTACGGTCGCGGCAGCACTAATTGCCGGTTTGCCGGCGGCTGTTGGGGTGTTCCTAGTGAGCCAAATGTTTGAAGAGCAGGTAGACAAAGCGTCTAGTATTAACTACAGCGTACGCGGCGACTGGGAAGATCCAAAAATTAAGTTTCGAAAAATATTCGATGATTCAGCCGCGAGCGCCAAAGGTCGTGAAGTTGAGTCGATGAGCCGCCAAAATAGTCGCAGTGTAGATCCAGCGCCTTTGGATAGCCCACCCGGTGTACCGTTGGAGCCGACGCCTGAGACTGAACCAGAACTTGTGCCGCTGCCTTACTAGTGAGTGCAATACCGCGCTGTCGGTATTATTTGGTATCGCTGTTTAGTCGGGCGGGGTAGATGCGGTTTCGTAGCATGTACGAATGAATTTGAATAGTTTTCGTGCGTTTGCGGGAGGTTTACTCTGAGAGCGTTCTTTTTGGCTGGCGCGAATGAGTTGGCGCAGTTGTTGGCGGTCACAGTTAGTAAACTGTTCGATAAATTCTGGCAACGCTTGGCTGTCGCTTAACAGACGATCTCGCCATGCTTCCATTTGATGTTGTTGGCGCACAGACTGATGTTGTCCTGCCATGATGTTGTCATAGGCTTCAGCAATGGCCTCTCCGTCGGCACCGCGCATGAGTTTTCCGATAAATTGTAGATGCCGTTTGCGACCGCTGTGATGAGTAATTCGAGGGGCTTCCTCAATGGCTTCTCGAAGAGTACTGTCTAGTGGTATTTTGGCCTGTTGCACGGGTGAAAGGGCAATGAGCTTTTCACCTAGAGCTTGCAGGGCGAGCATTTCTTTTTTTAGCCTAGTTTTACTTTTAAGGTCTTCGCTATGCTCATCGCTGGCGGCTTCCGTTTCGTTTGTGTTGTTGGTGTTTTTGTGTGTCATGTATTCAACCATAGAAAAAAGTAGCGAGACCAAGGAAGGCAAAAAAGCCCACAACATCGGTTACGGTGGTAAGGGTAACACCACCGGCTAAGGCAGGATCGATCTTCAGGGCCTTTAGCGTTACCGGCAGCAGTGCTCCGGCCATTGCAGCGGTGACTAGATTAATGAGCATGGCAGCCCCTAAGATAAGCGCGATGGTTAGATCGTTAAACCACCAAGCAGCAATGGCAGCCATGACGACGGCCCACAGCAAACCATTCACCAAGCCGACTCTCACTTCTCTCGACAATAGCCAGCCTAGGTTACTGCTGCCAATGTGCCCTAGCGCCATGCCCCGTATTACCACTGTAAGTGTTTGTGAGCCTGCTACTCCTCCCATACTCGCCACTATAGGCATAAGGACTGCGAGGGCGACCACTTTATCGATAGTGGCATCAAATAGGCTGATAACGGTTGAGGCCAGTATGGCTGTTACTAGATTAATACCTAGCCAAACAGCTCTTCGGGGTATGGAGCGGCCCACTGTTGCAAAGGTATCTTCATCTTCATCTAGACCCGCCAAGCTCATCAGCGAGTGGTCGGCATCTTCTCGAATTACGTCAACGACATCATCAATGGTAATTCGGCCGAGAAGTTTGCCTTGGTCATCTACAACTGGCGCAGAAACCCAATCGTGAAGTTCGAACAGTTTGGCAACTTCTTTGTCTGGCAGGCTGGCGGGGATCGCATTGGTATCCGTTACCATGACTTCTCGCACAGTTATGCTAGGATCCGTGGTCAGCAGTTTACTTAAAGGCAGCAAACCTAGGTAATCGTCTTTGCGATTAACCACGATTAAGTTATCGGTGGATGGCGGTAGCTCGGTGTGGCGGCGCAAGTAACGGAGGACGACATCTAGGGTAAAGCGGGGACGAACGGTAATGGTGTCGGTATTGGTTAGGCCCCCGGCAGTTTCTTCGTCAAACGCAATAATGGCTTCAACTCTAGCGCGGTCTTGGTCTGTCATGGCCTCCAGAACTTCTTGTATTACCTGTTCAGGTAATTGCTGGAGGATATCGACGACATCATCGGTTTCAAGGCCTTCAGTAAGCTCTACTAGCTCTTCTGTGCCCATATCTTTAAGGAAATGGCTTTGGACGTCGTAGGATAATTCTTCGAGAACTTCTCCCGATACCTCTTTATCAACCAGTTCCCACAATACTTTTCGTGATGCAGGGGGAGAGGATTCGATAAGGCGAGCAATTTCTGGTGGGCGCAGGCCATTTAGCATACGGCGAACCTGGCGAAAGGTTCCGCTATCGAGCATGGCCTGCACTTTGCCCAGATGAGCGTGAGGCTGATTTTCGATTTGCTCTGCTGACTGCAGCATAAAATGTCCGCTTGGATCGTAAGGGAGGTTAACCAGAGAAATTGTAGCTTTTTCAAAGGCTTCCGGAAAACTATTAATTACACACTAACCGTATTTTTGGTTCCAGAAGTGTATTTCGTGAGACGAGCGTACAGTTTGACGGCGTAGCTTAGGTGAGCGGGGACTGCTTAGAAGCCCTATTGTACCGGTGGTGGCTAAGTTTGGAATGAATTATTCTGCCTCTTCAAAGCGATCATTGATAAGGTGTTCTATTGCGTTTATTGCGTCCAGCTCATCGTCTCCTTCGGTGCGGACCACAATAATGGTACCTTTTGATGCCGCGAGTAACATCAGAGACATAATACTTTTTGCATTTGTGACTTTTCCTTTCGCTTCCACTTCTACTTCAATATGTGCCGCAAAGCGGTTAGCGACCGCGGCGAGTTTGGTTGCGGCGCGGGCGTGTAAGCCGAGCTTATTGATGATTTGTAGCTTCCGTTCTTGCATGTTTGGTGTTTTTATCCGCACGAAGTCTATCGTTTAATGTCCCGGCTTGTCTTCCAGTTGCCGGTGCCGTGTCTGTACATTTTTATAGTCGGTTTTTAGGGAATTTGCGAGTCTTTCGCACATATACACTGAGCGGTGCCACCCTCCCGTACATCCAACAGCTACTGTAAGGTAGCTCCGGTTATTACTTTCGAAATGCGGTATCCATTTAGAAACAAAGTGCCGGATGTCACTAAACATCTCTTCAACTTCTTTTTCGCCGTCAAGGAATGCAATGACCTCTGGCTCTAGGCCCGTGTGTTCTCTTAGTTGAGTGCTCCAGTAGGGGTTGGGGAGACAGCGCACGTCAAAGACGAAATCGACATCTACCGGTACGCCATACTTGTAGCCAAAAGACTTAAACATGACCGCCAAGCCTTTACTTTCTGAGCCTACTACTAGTTGTTTAATGGCACTGCGAAGTTCGTGCAGGCTCAGGTGTGATGTGTCAATGGTGACGTCTGCCACAGCGGCCATAGGCGCGAGAATGGTTTTTTCTTTGGCGATTGCTTCATTTAAGCCAATAAATTCGTCTGAAAGTGGATGCCTGCGGCGAGTTTCACTAAAACGTTTCAGCAGGACTTCTCGAGAACTATCCAGAAAGACCACTTGGCAATTTTCTCGTTCAATAGGAGCTGAGGCAATCAGCTCGCCCAGCTTGCTGAGATCGCTGTTGATGTTTCGAGCATCAATGCCGATGGCAAATCGCTGAATATCGTCACTGGCCGTCGCGACGATCTGTTCTATTAACGCCGGTAACAAATTGACGGGCAAATTGTCGATACAGGTGAAGCCTTCATCCTCGAGTAGATGCAGGGCTGAAGTTTTTCCTGAGCCAGATCGTCCACTGATAATGAGTAGGCGCATAGTTATTCACCGAGAAAAACAGTGTTTCGAGTTTGAACACTGACGGTCTCTTGTTAGTTTATGGTGCCAAGCATGCAATCGCGATTTGTACGCGCGCTTGGGCGTAGGGTGTTGCCAATGCCTGCGTGAGCGCAATGATCTTTATTCAATGATAGTTGATCTTTGTGTCTAAAGTTTAACTCTTAGTTAATGCAGTCGGTGACGAAAATAGGGGTCGTTTAGCTTGAATTTGGTAGGTCCTAGTTTACGCCGGAGGCCACTTTGTACAATTGTTGATCTTCTGTGCAGGTTCTCATTTGCTGGGTAAATTGTGGGTTCTGAAGTGCTTCAGCTAGAGTTGCCAATACTTGAAGGTGACTCTCTTCTGCCTGTTCGGGCACTAGCATTGCGAATACCAGATCTACAGGTTTGCCGTCTATGGCGTCAAAATCGACAGGCTCGCTCAAGGTCAAGCACGCACAGAGCGTTGCACCGCCAGTGGCAAAGCGGCAGTGCGGTATAGCAATACCTTGCCCAATGCCGGTGGAGCCTAGACGCTCTCGACCAATGAAGCTTTGAAAGAGTTCGCCTTCGTCGGCTTCAGGTATTGCACTCGCGAATACTTCCGCGAGAGTTTCGAGTAGGCGTTTTTTACTGCCATCTGCTAGTTTAGCTTTGGTTCGCTCAGGGCTGAGAATGGAAGAAATTTGCATGGCCTTAGGCGCCGTCTAATGGGTAAGTTGGGTATTTGTATGAGCACAGGCTACGTGGGTATTAAAAGTACGTTGCGATTATGCAAGTGGTTTAACTGGCGCGCATTCTACCAGTATTAAGCGATGTTCCAAGTAGAACGTATGACTGAATTTTTATAGTGACTTTTTCATGCGTGAGTATGGTTGACCTATTACAGGGATGTCGTCATACCGCGGTTTAATTTTTTAGGTGTATCAGAATAGGCTTACACAAGCCGTTTGCGTTCATTTGACGGCGGAATGTGAAGAGACTCTCTATATTTGGCTATTGTTCTGCGCGCCACTTTAATGCCCTGCTCGCCCAGTAAGCCGGTGATTTTTGAATCACTTAGTGGTTTTCGTGGGTTTTCAGCGGCGACGAGTTTTTTAATTATGGCGCGTATGGCAGTGGATGAGCATTCACCACCGGTGTCGGTGGCTACATGGCTGGAGAAAAAGTATTTTAGTTCAAAGATGCCTTGAGGGGTATGCATATACTTTTGTGTTGTAACCCGCGAAATTGTAGATTCATGCATTTCTACCATCTCGGCAACATCGTGCAAGACCATCGGTTTCATCGCTTCTGGGCCGTGATCCAGAAAGCCTCGTTGCCTTTCCACGATACAGGTAGCGACTTTGAGCAGTGTTTCGTTTCGACTTTGAAGGCTTTTAAGGAACCAGCGCGCTTCCTGTAAATTGTCTCGCAGAAAGGTGTTGTCTGCGCTTGAATCGGCTCGCTTTACTAAAGACGCATAGCCGGAATTTATACGCAGTTTAGGCGCAATGTCGGGATTGAGTTGAACCATCCAGCGGTTGTTGGTTTTGCTGACGAATACATCTGGGACTACATATTCGGTTTCGTCACTACCAATGTGCTCGCCGGGTCTAGGGTTTAGGCCCTGAATTACCAGCACAGCGGCTTGCAGCTCGGGTTCTTTGAGGCGAAGTTTACGCATTAGCTGCTTGAAATCTCGGCTGCCGAGAAGGTCGAGGTAGTCCTTGACGAGGGCTTTGGCGTGAATAACATCTGGTGTGTTGAGATCCAGTTGATTCAGTTGAATCTGCAGGCATTCGCGTACATCCTGACTCAGCACGCCAGGGGGATCAAACTGTTGGATGCGATGAAGCACTGCCAGTACTTCATCTAGCTCGATCTCTTCTTTGTATGCTTGTAATCCCGAAAAAATGTCATCAAGGCTCTGGCTGAGCAGTCCATTGGGTTTCACCGCATCGATGAGGGTCTCTGCAATTTCTTTGTCCAACTCGGACATGGGAGTGAGGTTAAGCTGCCATAAGAGGTGATCTTGAAGTGTTTCAGATGAGCCTCGGCGAGATTCAAAGTCGAAGTCGTCGTTTTCGGGTTTTGCGAGCCCGCTTCCACTGGGAGCCGAATCGTAGATGTCATCCCAGCTAGTGTCCACAGCGAGGTCCGAGGGAATACTGTCTTCATTCCAGTCTCCGTCGGGCTTGTCGAGGTTTTCTTCTATTTTTTCTTGTTTTTGTGCGTCGAGCTTGCTGTTTTCGGTGCCGTTGTCTGAGGGATTGTCGTCTGGACTGGAGACTTGCTGCTGGCTATTTAGCTGTTCTGTGTTAGCGCTGTCTCCCGCTGAATCGTCCCCATCATCGGAGCTTTCCAGCATGGGATTGGAGTCTAAGGCCTCTTGAATTTCCGCTTGCAAGTCTAGTGTGGAAAGTTGCAACAAGCGTATAGCCTGTTGTAACTGGGGGGTCATGGTAAGTTGTTGGCCCAGTTTTAGTTGCAGGGATTGCTTCATAAGGCGATAACAGTGTTTGGGTGATTTGATGGATACGGGCGCTATTTTCAGCTGAAGAAAGCGGTACATTTGAGGTGTAGCTGATACCGCCCATGAAATTGGGCAAGCTGTCTTTGCTGAGCAAGCTTTGTATTAGTTTAGTCCTCGGGGGAGGGTAAATGCAATGATTTTCAAGTGATTTAAAAGCAAGGACTATGCCGCCGGAGTAGCAAAGTTGGGGTGGATGTCAAGTTATAAATACGGCGAACATGTCGATATTAGAGAGTGAAATGCTGACCTAGGTAGACTTCTCTCACTTTCTTGTTACTTAAAACATCTGCGGCTGCGCCCTCTGCAATAATGTGCCCTTCAGAAACAATGTAAGCTTTCTCGCAAATATCGAGCGTCTCTCGTACGTTATGGTCAGTGATCAGTACGCCAATGCCTCGTTGCTTCAAATGTTGAACAATCTGTTTAATGTCACTCACAGAGATGGGGTCGACGCCGGCAAAAGGTTCGTCTAATAGTATAAACTGAGGCTCAGTGGCAAGGGCTCGGGCAATTTCTACTCGGCGTCGTTCGCCGCCTGACAGTGCCATGCCTAAGCTGCTGCGGATGTGCTGAATATGGAACTCGTCAAGCAATTTTTCCATGGCGTCAACACGCTGTTTTCGGGTTAAGTCCGAGCGGGTCTCAAGTATGGCCATAATGTTGTCGGCCACCGTTAGTTTGCGAAATACCGAGGCTTCTTGTGGCAGGTAGCCTAGCCCTTCGCGCGCGCGCTCATGCATGGAGTGGTGGGTAAGATCCGTACCTCCAAGGGTTATTGCGCCCCGGTCAGCTTTGACAATACCTGCGATCATATAAAAACAGGTGGTCTTGCCGGCACCGTTGGGCCCTAGTAGCCCAACTATTTGGCCGTCTTGTACGGCAATGGAAACATCAATAACAACTTTGCGACCTTTATAGCTTTTAGCCAGGTGCTGAGCGGTGAGAGTTGGCATAGAGCTATCGCGGTCTCATTACGGTTCGTTGGAAGTAGGTTGAGCGTTGGTGTCTTCGCTGGAGAGCGCTTTCGGCGGAATAACCATTTTAACTCGGCGGTCACCTTCTGATGAGCCAGATTTGCCTCCGGCTTTGACCACTGATTTTTTTACATCGTACTCAATACGGTTACCGCTAAGGCTTGTGCCTTCCTGCTTAAAAGCTGCATTGCCAATAAGGAAGAGCGTTTCGTCGGTGATTTGGTATTCGAGACTGTTGGCTTGCGCCGTGACGGGTTGTTGTCCAAGTTTGGGGACTTGGCTGAGGCGGGCAGGGCTGCCGACGGCGACAACTTTTGAATAGCTGTCGTTTCGACCATAGATTACCACGCGATCAGCCATAATTTTCATGCTGCCTTGTTCGACAATCACCGTGCCTGCATAAGTGGTTGTTCCATTTTGGTCGTCGAGCTCAGCGCTATCGGCTTGAATGCTTAAATCTTGCAGTCGGTCGTCTGGCAGAGCATAGGCTGGTTTGCCTATAGAAAATGCCAGTAACGACAGTGTGGCAAATACCCAACGAATGAGGTGGGTTACTAAGCTAGCTCGTGTCATAACAATTATTGGGCTTTAGCTGGAATTTTGTGGGTGGCGCGCACACGTGTGTGCAGCTGAATTTTACGCTGTTTAAAATCTGCCGTCATGCCAACAGCGGTTATTACACCGTATGGCGAGCTTATTTTAACAGGCTCTTCGGTGCTTGCGACCTTTTCAATGGGGTTAATGTCCAATCTGTTGGTGCGAAGCTCAGATCGTGCAAACGACAAAGTAGATGATAGTGCTTGGTTGGTGAGTTTGGCGTTATCATTTTCGGCCCTTGAGCTGGGTTGTTGCGGTGTTTGTGATTGGGCAATGGGGTCGATTTGCCATATTCGCACGTCATCCCATAAAGTAATTTGCTCGTTAACGCGCACTAATTTGCCATTTTTCGATTCAATATGCCATGGGTCTTGTTTTTCAAAAATAATAAAGTGCGGCGATTTTATAAGCGTATATTCTTCAATGCTGCCATCGTCACTGGCTTCTGTTCGATAGTGCTCGAGCTTGGTGGCTGTAAAGGTGTAGTCGAGCTGTCCCAGCGTATTAAAGTGACGCGATGCGGCGTCGGAAGCAACCGCATAGGGGAACTGCTCTTCATTTACGCTGTTATCACGCGGCGGAGTGAGTATTTTTTCCGATGAGTCCCAGAGCATCACAATACCAGTGATGCCGAGTGAAATGAGCAATATATACAGTCGATTGGTGGCCATTAACGATATGCGTTTTCCATGGTTGCTGGGTATTTATTCTAATTGAATGAACGTTGGGGCTCAGGCAATATAGGGCGCCAAGGCTGCTTCAAAATTTCCTTGTGCTTGCATAAGTAAATCGCAGGCTTCGCGCACTGCACCTTCTCCTCCTTTTAGCGTACTTTGCCAGTGAGCTCTTTCGGCAACTGCGTGATGGGCGTTGCTGACGGTGAGCGCTAAACCTACCTTGCACATTACGCTGAGGTCGGGGTAGTCGTCACCCATAAATGCAATATGCTCTAAAGCACAGGGTGTGGTGGTGAGGAGCTCTTGCAGGGCGGTAAATTTGTCTTCCCTACCCTGTAGTACCAAAGTTAGACCTAGGTCATTGGCTCTTTTTTCGACTAGTTTACTGCGTCTGCCGGTAATAATACCGACTTCTACCCCTGAGCGACGCAGCATTTTTATTCCATGGCCATCTAGAGTGTTAAACGCTTTCATCTCATGCCCTTCGCTGCTGAAGTACAGTTTGCCGTCAGTGAGCACGCCATCAACGTCCAGCAATAGCATTTTAATCACGCGGGCTTTTTCTCGAAGTTGTTCCAAAGTAAGGTGTTTCATTGGTTTTAAACTAGTCCTGCTTGCAACATATCGTGCATGTGTAAAATGCCAACGGGCCGTCCGTTGTCGGCAACCACCAGCGCGGTAATTTTGTGTGTTTCCATAAGGTTAAAGGCTTCTGCGGCGAGCGCTGAAGGGGCAACTGTGCGAGGGTTCACGCTCATTACCTCGCCGACGCTCATGGACTTAACGTCAATATTGTTATCGAGGCAGCGCCTTAGGTCTCCATCAGTAAATACCCCTGCAAGGAGGCCTTGTGAGTCAACGACGGTGGTAATGCCAAATCCTTTACGGCTGATTTCCGCCAGTGCGTCTAATAGTGGGGTGTTGATTTGTATGCACGGAAGGGCTTCCCCTCCATGCATGATGTCGGTTACGTGCAGCAAAAGTTTTTTACCTAATGCGCCGCCGGGGTGGGAAAAAGCAAAATCTTCAGCGGTAAACCCACGAGCTTCTAATAAGGCCACGGCTAGGGCATCACCCATGACTAGGGTGACGGTCGTACTGGATGTGGGGGCCAAGTCCAGAGGGCAAGCTTCAGTGGCGACATGAATGTCTAATATTAGGTCAGCTGCTTCTGCCAATGGGCTTTTGGGGTTGCCGGTCATAGCGATGAGTGGCAGTCCCAACCGTTTTATCATAGGGAGTAGGGTAACCAGTTCGGGAGAGCTCCCAGAGCTGGAAATGGCGATAAACACGTCGTCGCGCGTGACCATGCCCAAATCACCATGGCTGGCTTCTCCTGGATGGATAAAAAAGGCCGGGGTTCCGGTGCTGGCTAAAGTTGCTGCGATTTTTTTCCCTATGTGCCCCGACTTGCCCATGCCAGAAACAATGGCTCGCCCCTTACATTGAAGTATCAGTTCACAGGCTCGATTAAAGGCGTCGTTGATACGCTCCTTCAGCAGGCCGACAGCTTGCTGCTCCATATCTATGGTGCGCTGGGCGGATTGAATAAAGTCAAAAGTGCTCACGATACAAGGCCTGTAGAGTATTATTGGGTGTAAAACAATAGAACATAATAACCTAGATAGCCGCCCAGCATCAGGCTACCGGCAAGGCGCCCTAATTTTGCTTTGCCGCTTTTACGGTTTAACCAAAGCGTTTTAGCCGCGAGTACCGCCAGCAGGAGTGTTAGGCCCAGCATTACCAAATAATCTCGATTGAAAACAGAGTCATCCATGATCGTGGGGGTTACGATGCCAGGAATAGACATAACGGCCATAAGGTTAAACATGTTCGAGCCTACGATATTGCCGAGCGCAATGTCGTGGTGGCCTTTGATGGCGCTCATCATGGATGCCGCCAACTCTGGTAGGCTGGTTCCCAGCGCGATAACGGTTAGTCCGATAATCAGCGGGCTGACACCCGCCATCTCCGCTGCTGATTTTGCCCCCCAAACTAGCACTTCGGAGCTTAGCATTAACGCCAGTAGCCCTACACCAAACCAAGCAAACGCCGCTCCTGTGGAAAGGTCTTCTAGGCTCTCCTCTTCGGCAACTTCATGGGCAGACAGTTCACTCTGTTTGATCTTAACAAGGTATAGAATGGCCGGTACGAGCATGACGAGCAAGATAATGCCTTCTATGAGAGTTAACGTTGCATCAAGCAGGAAGAATCCTGAGACCAGAGTGATTATGAGTAAAATGGGCATCTCATGGCGAAGAATGTGAGATTGCACCGGAATTGCAGCCACTAGCGTTGTTGCACCCAATACTAGGCCGATATTGGCAATATTGGAACCAATGGCGTTTCCTACGGCCAAATCACCAGCCCCCTTCAGCGATGCGCTAATGGAGACCATTATTTCAGGGGCGGATGTACCAAAGGAGACAATTGTGAGGCCAATGATGAGCGGAGCCACACCAAAAGATTTTGCGATTGAGGCCGCGCCAGCCACAAAACGATCGGCGCTCCATACCAAGCCTGTGAATCCGATAATTAGAGCGATACAAACGAGAGCAAGTGGCGGGATAGCATGCAGCATGTGTGGCAGTCTCTGGTATATGAGCGAACAGTGTTAACCTAGGCGCAAAAATTGCGAGTTGTTCGGTGTAGTCAGGTTAAAATGTCGAAACAGGCTTGAGAAACGATAAACGGCCGCAATCTTATAGTGGCCAGTTGGCGCTGCGCAATGGCAATGTGAGTAATAGTCAGCTTTTGTTCATATTTATCGCGTTACTATAGTGGGGTTGGGGCGCTTTTCGCGTATTGAGCTGATGGCATGCTCGCTCAAGGGTACCTTCTCTCTCCCTGCGGCCAAACCCTTTGTTGTACCCATCTGTATACAGGAGATACATGTTGTGAAATTAGCACGTTTAGCAGGAGTCCTTTCAGGCGCTTATTTTATTCGAACGTGGATTAGTGCGTTAGTGATATTGGTTTGTTTGCCAATAAGTCAGTCGCTATATGCTGAGAATCAGAAAGCTGATGCACTGCGCACCCCAGAGGCCGTCGTGAATTCACTGACCTCTCAACTATTGGATATGGCGAGAAGTAGCCAACAGCAGCTAAAAGAAGACCCCGAAGCCTACTACTCCAGAGTAGAGGCAGCATTGGAGCCCTTAGTGAGCTTTCGATTTATTGCTAAAAATGTCATGGGCGATACCTACTGGAAGCAGTCCTCGGAGGCTCAGCGAGCGGCTTTTTTGGGCGTGTTTAAGCGCAGCTTAGTGGAAACTTATACCAAAGGCATGTCCCAGAATTTAGATTACGACATTAGCTTACTGCCGGATGAAAGTAGTGTGCTCAAGAATCATGCGACTATCGTTCAAAAAATATCCGGCTCTGATGGCTCCAATCACGTCGTCTATTCGTTAGGGCTTGGCAAATCTGGTCAGTGGAAAGTGTTAAACGTGGTTTTGGACGGGGTGAACTTGGGGAAAACTTTTCGAAGTCAGTTTGCTCAGGGGGTAAAAGAGAGCAAAGGGGACCTAGATGCAGCCATTGGCGCTTGGTCTGGCAAGAGTTAAGGCTTTTTAGCCTTAAATCAACGGATTGCTCTATTGCGAACAAAGCGGGTGCTAAGCACCCGCTTTTTGATTAAAATGGCGGCCTTTTGATCAGGGAGCTACTAAGCAGCAATAGGTGACTTGTCGCCGTCTCCCCTTTTTTATCACCCGCTACCACAGGCCTTAAGCATGCAGCCAGAAGAGATCAAAACCATTCTTGAAACCGCTATTCCCACCGCAGAAGTTGAGGTAAGCAGTGATGGAAGCCACGTCAGTGTTACCATTGTCAGTACTGTATTCGAAGGCTTGCTCCCCGTTAAAAAGCAGCAGTTAGTTTACGCTGCCTTAGGCGATGCTATTTCCAGCGGGGCTATTCATGCCGTTCAAATGAAAACCTACACGCCCGCTGAGTGGGCCTCCTTAAACGCGTAATAGCGAGTACCGTTCCTTCATGGACAAACTGATTATTCAAGGTGGCGCATGCTTGAGTGGAGAGATAAGAATCTCTGGCTCCAAGAATTCAGGCCTTCCAATATTGGCGGCAACAATTTTGGCCAACGGGCCAATGAATATTTGTAATCTGCCCCATTTAAATGACATTACCACAATGTTGGCATTACTACGTTGTATGGGCGTAGGAATTACCATAAACGAAAAAATGTGTGTAGAGGTTGACCCGAATACACTCACAGAAGTGGAAGCACCTTACGAGCTAGTGAAAACTATGCGTGCTTCTATATTAGTGCTAGGACCGACTTTGGCTCGCTATGGTAAAGCGGACGTTTCGTTTCCTGGTGGTTGTGCCATTGGCAGCCGGCCTGTTGATATTCATTTACGAGGGCTTGAAGCGATGGGGGCCGAAATTGAAGTGGATGGAGGTTATATTCGTGCTCGCGCGCCCAACGGTTTAAAAGGTGCGCACTTTGTGATGGATACTGTGACCGTTGGCGGTACAGAAAATCTGCTAATGGCCGCAGCGTTGGCTGAGGGGAAAACCATTCTCGAAAACGCCGCACGTGAGCCCGAGGTGGTAGATTTGGCCGACTGTTTAGTGGCTATGGGGGCAAAAATTACTGGTATTGGTTCCGATAAGCTCGAAATTGAGGGCGTGAAGGAATTACATGGTTGCACCTATACAGTGATGCCAGATCGCATAGAAACCGGTACTTACCTTGTTGCCGCAGCGGTTACGGGTGGTTCTGTAAAATTACGTGATACGCGCGCGGATATTCTAACGTCTGTGATACAGAAGTTGGAAGAAGCGGGGGCCAATATTGCTGTCGATGGCACAACGATTTCGTTGGATATGCATGGGCGGCGTCCCAAGTCAGTTAATTTGCGAACAGCGCCGTATCCCGCCTTCCCGACCGATATGCAGGCGCAATTCACAGCTATGAATGCCATTGCAGAAGGGTCAAGTGCGGTAACCGAAACAATATTTGAAAATCGGCTTATTCAGGTGCATGAATTAAATCGAATGGGGGCGGATATTAAGCTCGAAGGCAATACAGCTTTGATAAATGGCGTTGCCAAGCTCAAAGGTGCGCCGGTTATGGCAACTGATTTGCGGGCGAGCGCTAGCCTAGTTATTGCTGGCATGGTTGCAGAGGGTGAGACGGTGGTTGAACGCATTTATCATATTGACCGTGGTTATGAATGTATTGAGGAAAAGTTGCAGATGCTCGGTGTCGATATTCGCAGGGTGCCCGGTTAACGGCCATTTTTCAGCGTGTTCAAAAATGGGTTTCTGCAGTTGTGTGAAGGTCCAGATTAATCGAAAGGAAGGTATAAATGTCTCAGTTAACTATCGCTCTCACTAAAGGGCGCATACTCGAAGAAACATTACCATTGCTGGCTGCGGCCGGTATTGAGCCGTTAGAAGATATTAATAAAAGCCGCAAGCTGACTTTCGAGACAACTTCGCAAAATGTGCAACTCCTTATATTGCGCGGTATTGATGTTCCCACCTACGTCGAGTTTGGTGCAGCAGATGTAGGGGTTTCTGGAAAAGACACGCTTATCGAGCACGACAGCAAAAGTTATTATGAGCCTTTGGATTTACACATTGCAAAGTGTAAGCTCATGACCGCGGGCATTAAAGGTCAGCCGCTTAAACCTGGGCGCATTCGAGTTGCCACTAAATACGTTAATGTGGCGAAGCAATATTATGCAGAGCAAGGTCGCCAAGCCGATATCATTAAACTCTATGGTGCTATGGAGCTTGCTCCCATCATGAATTTGTGTGATGAAATTGTCGATATTGTTGATACCGGTAACACTTTGCGAGCTAATGGTTTGGAGGCCCGTGATGACATTGTTGATATTAGTTCGCGCCTTATAGTGAATAAAGCCTCCATGAAAATGAAGCACCGAGAAATTGAAGCGCTGATTGATGCGATAAGTAGCGCGGTAAATGAGCGGATTGCGGCGTAATTGTAATGGGCGAAATGGGCCCTATAGCACCAAACGGAAAGAAACATGTTAATAAAACGACTGAATTCAAACGACGATGAATTCGATGCGCAATTAAGATCGTTGTTGCGTTGGGAAGACTCGATGAACGACGAAGTAAATAACGTCGTCGCTACAATTTTAACTGACGTACGTGAGCAAGGTGATGCCGCTCTTCTTCAGTACACCAATCGGTTTGATCATCGGGACGTAGAGTTTGCCAAAGACCTTATTATTGAAGCGCCGCAGTTGCGGGATGCGCTGTCCCGAATTAGTAGTGAGCAGGCACACGCTTTGCGAGCAGCCGCTGAACGAATTGAAGCTTATCATCTTCATCAAAAGCAGGATTCGTGGCAGTACCAAGAAGAGAATGGCAATATTCTCGGGCAGAAAGTTACGCCCTTAGATCGTGTAGGTTTGTATGCTCCAGGAGGTAAAGCCGCTTATCCATCATCGGTTTTAATGGCAGCTATCCCGGCGAAGGTCGCGGGTGTGCCTGAAGTTGTTCTGGTGAGCCCTATCCCCAATGGAATTGTAAACGATATCGTTCTCGCTGCAGCTGCGGTAGCAGGGGTTTCTCGTGTCGTTACGGTTGGAGGCGCACAAGCAATTGCGGCCTTGGCCTATGGCACAGAGACCATTCCCAAAGTCGATAAAATTGTTGGTCCTGGAAATATCTATGTCGCTACTGCGAAACGGCAAGTATTTGGCTCGGTTGATATTGACATGATTGCCGGCCCTTCAGAAATACTGATTATTGGCGATGGTAAAACTGATCCTGATTGGGTGGCTATGGATCTATTCTCTCAAGCTGAGCATGATGAAGACGCTCAAGCTATTTTAATTAGTACCGATCTTGAGTATTTAAATAAAGTTTATAGCAGTATTGAAAAGTTATTACCAAGTTTGGAGCGTGTAGAGATTGCGACTGTATCATTGCGAAATCGCGGAGCGCTTATTCATGTAGAGAGCATGGAAGCCGCTGTAGAGTTGGCGAACTATATTGCGCCTGAGCATCTTGAGTTGTCTGTTGAAGATCCGGAAAGTATCGTTGGCAGCATACGTCATGCCGGGGCCATTTTTATGGGGCGGCATACGTCGGAGTCACTAGGGGATTATTGCGCAGGGCCAAATCATGTTTTGCCTACCTCTGGTACCGCACGCTTTTCCTCCCCGCTTGGTGTTTATGATTATGTAAAGCGATCTTCCATTATTTACTGCTCTGCAAAAGGGGCTTCAGAGCTTGGGGAAATAGCCTCTACTTTGGCGCGGGGTGAAAGTCTTGAAGCGCATGCCCGGTCTGCGGAATACCGTATTTTGCAGAACGAAAAATCTTAAATCTCTAACAAAAAAAGCAGCTTATGGGCTGTTTTTTGTTAGAGGAGATCATATGGAAATGGAATGATGCGTGATTTGTAATGGGAGGCTCAGTGGTTAATTTGTTCAAACAAAAGATAGTATCTGTGGTCCCTTTTCATAATCTGCATAATGAACTGGTTTTTAGTCCAACTGAGAGTAAGTTTAGCGCCGTACTTGCCGACCATTATAATAATACCGATAACGGAGAATACGATGAAATCTTTACAGCCCTACCTGATAGCCATGTTGTTGCCGGTGTTGGTTTCCGCATGCTCTAAACCGTCCTTAGAAAGTGAGGCTGCGGTAAAAGAGCAGGCTCAGAGCGGAGCGAGAGGTACAACAAGAGAGGCTGTGGCACCTGCGCTTGATGAGCTAATGGAACGGTCGGGAATGAATGCGCAGGCGGCGCAAATGTCAGCGAATATCATGAGCTCCGCCGATAGTGAGTTGAAAAAAGGCATTCCAAACGCGGAAACAATACGGGTTATTCTTGTTGAGGCATTCAATCCTGGGGCACTGCGGGACGTTACGCGGAATTATCTACATGAGCATCTAGAGGAAAAACACATTGATGCGTCGTTGACATGGTTAAACTCAATGACAGGCCAAAAAATTACGCAATTGGAGAAAAAATATTCGGGGCAACAAGCTCAACAAGCTATGGCCACCCAGTATGTGGAGTTAGCGAAGAATGAGCGTCGCGTTAGCATGGTGAATGAGTTAGATCGGGCTATTCAGAGTACGGATTCAACCGTGAATATTGTTCTGGCGCTACAAGAGGCGATGTTATTAGCAATGCAATCGGCCTTGCCTCCCGAGCAGCGGGTTCCGGTAGAGGCGATGAAAACAGCTTCGGAAAAGGCCCGTGAAGATATGCGTAAACAGTATCAGTGGGTGGTGGAAGCCGCATACCTCCATAATTATCAAGACTTGAGTGACGAAGAGCTACAAGCGTATATTGGCTTCGCCAATAGTGATTCAGGTAAGCGCTATCATATAGCGTTGGCGGAAAGCCTCCAAACAGCGGTAACGGTTGCGGGGCAAAATGCGGGTGAGGCTATTGCTCAATTGAATGTAAACTCAGAGAGGAAATAGAGAGAGCGCGATGAAAAAGCTTCTGCAGCTAGTATTGACTTCCGCTGACAAAACTTGGTTTTGGTTGGCTGTGTTATTTACCTGTATAGGGTTGGAAGCGGGGGCCCTGTATTTTCAAGAGGTGTTGGGGTATTTCCCTTGCGAGCTTTGTATTTATACACGTGTATGGCTGACGGGAATTGCACTTGTGAGTTTGTTGGCGCTGGGGTTAAAGCATATGCTCTGGTGTGTGAGGGTATTGTTGATTGTTGAGCTGATACTTACCGCTGGGCTGGCCCATGTTACATGGCGATTGCTGGGACTTGAATACGGGTGGGGGCCAGAAGGCGCCTGCAGTTTGGTGGCAAACTTTCCTAGTTGGGCGCGCCTAGATGAATGGTGGCCTACTTTATTCCTAGTTCAGGACTCATGTGCAGCAACGCCAATTGTGTTGTTTAACCTTTCCATGGCCGACGGTCTTGCAATATGCTCCGCCGGTTTTTGCACCGCGTTTTTACTGAGCTTGTGGGGGCACTTTCGTTCACCTCCGGTGGGTGTTGACAGGGTGTAATGTTGCTCTAGGTGGGCTTTATAAAACCCAAATCGACGCTGTCGAAGTTCATTAAGTTGGGAAATACATCGGCATAGCTGTTTGTAGGGAGGCCAAACCAGTTGGCGAGTGTGGCTCCATATTGATCCATACTCGTGCTGGGAATGATTCTCCCTTCACCCATGTCATCGTTGCTGCCAATAGCTAAATCGGGCATGCGTCCGTAAATCTCTCCTCCGGCGATTGCATCTCCAATTACGAATTGGTGGCTCCCCCAACCGTGGTCGGTGCCGTCTCCGTTGCTGGTAAGGGTGCGTCCAAAATCGGATGTTGTAAATGTGGTCACTTTGTCGGCGATACCGAGCTCTACCGTTGCGCTATAAAATGCGTGCAATGCGTCGTTGAGTTGCCCCATCAATAAATTATGGCGACGATTCTGGTCGCCATGCGTATCAAAATCACCAACACCAATAAAAAATGTTTGCCGTGACGCACCTAAGGTATTGCGAGCCGCTATAAGCTTGGCGGTCATATTTAAGCTAGTGGCCAATCGGTTTTGTTCTGGGAAGACCGTTTGCAATGATTCGATGCTATTTAATGCCGCACCCACTTCATCGGATAAATCCCAAGCGTTGGACATAGCTTTGGCGTAAGCCTTCGTGAGTATATGAGATTGAGGTTGTGCCAAAATATTTTCTAGTGCTTTTACGCGTGCGAGTTCTCGGTTATTTGTGCTGTTGCCCACGTCTAAGTTGCGATCAAAATGGCGAATGTTCGCTAAGCCTTCAGGGTTAACGGAGTATGGAATGACGGGGCCAGCAGCTTGCCATAAATTACTACCGCTAAGCGAAATATTCATGGAAAGGAGGGGGTTTGTATTTGTGTCTGCAAGAATGTCTGCGGCGCGACCGGCCCAGCCATTTCTATTTTGTCCGGACTGCAAGCTTTGAATAAAGTTTTGCTGGTCATTATGGGAAAATAATTGAGGAGGTAGGGCAATAGATTTTGTTTGATACGCCAATTTGGTGGTGGGTTCTACGAGAGCACCAACGTTGCCAATAATGGCAAGTTTCTGCTGGTTGTACAGGTTGGCAATATCTGAAAGTGCTGGATGTAGGCCATAATCAACTCCATTTTGTTGATTGCTATTAATAGCAATGAGCGCATTTTGTTCAACTTTTAGATCTTGCCGCGTGGCAGCGTAGTTTGCATAGGCGGTTGTGCTGCGAGGCACCACCATATTAAAAGCATCGTTGCCGCCGAATAAGAAAACACACACCAAGGCTTTGTAATCACTATTGGTTTGCGTTTGCGCGTGAGCCAATTGTAGGCCAGTGAGCGTTGCTAGCGCGCTGCTACTACCTAAAGCTAGTGAACCACAGCGATTTAAAAAGTGTCGACGGCTGAAGACTAATGGATTTTTTGTCATGATGTTCTCCTAGCGTTGAACGGAAAATTCAGCGGAAGCCGCAGTCAGTGTAATGGCATCGTACACTAACTGCTCCCGAGAGCCGTTCGCATAGGGTGTGAGGTAAGTGAGTAGTTCGTTATACATCTCCAGCGACATTTGCCCACTCATAAGCAGTAAATTTATTCTGTCGAGTAGTTCTGCGGGCTTATTGCCGAGGGATTTTTCCTCGGCAAGGTAGAGCTGTGTGGGGTAGATATCCCAATCAGGTCCTACGAGCTCAGTTTTCGGCCAACTGCCTTCGGTATCTCGCCAGAAAGTGGTAAAACTGAGATAGCTTGTAGCGGTAATTAAATGGCTATCGGTCATTATTTGAAACTCTGGTGATAGCAGGCCCTGTTGCTTAATGTCTCCCGGTTGCTGGTAGTCGGGGCGATAGAAATTGAATACCGAAAATGATCCGTACGGTCGTTGTCCCAGCTCCCTATCGCTACCTCTGAAGCGTAATCGATTTGGGTATATCGTTGACCCCTCTATTCCAACCGGCACTCCTTGGGCCTTAAATGCCCGCCAAAGCGCGCTTACTTTCAGAATGGGTTCGCGCAACTTTCCAAAAACGTCTGCTTGTTGAGTGTGGCCGTTAATCGCTTCATCGTCTGTCAAGATGGCTTTAATAACCGCAGCCATATCGCCCTTTGTATTATTACCATTATTGTTAAAAACCGTGGCGACTCGACTCACATAGGCTGGGCTTGGGTTGCTGGTGACTAAGTGCTGAATGAGCTGCTTGCTAATAAACGGGCCAACATTCTGATGAGCAAATAGAATGTTCAGAGCGCTATCGATATCGTCCTCAGCAGATTGTGATGCTGGAATTGTATGGCTTTCGAACAGCACTTTTTCGTCGCTATCATGGAAATTAGCGAATGACTTCATTGGCGTGACTTCGCTGGCTCCGCTGCTAGTCCATTGCCACCAGTTACTGATGGTGCTGTGGTTCCAGCCGGTAAATACACGGGCTAATGCCTTAATATCGTCTTGGTCATACGTTGGTACAGGGCGACCGTCATTATCGAGCACAGGGCTTCCATCGATATTCAGTTCTACTAAACCAATACTGAACAGCTGCATAAGCTCACGAGCATAGTTTTCATCTGGTCGTATATTGCGTTGGGTGTTGGCCTTCTCGTTGCGAATCATACTCAGGTATTCGCCCATAATGGGGTTGAGCGTAATTGCTTTGAGTAGATCACGATAATTGCCAAAAGCATGTTCTGCGAGAATATCGTGGTAGTTGGCAATGCCGCGAGAGTCATTGAACAATACATCTGAGACGTTCGAGATAACCAATATTTGACTGAGGGCGTAGGCGACTTTCTGGCGCAATTGGTCTTTGCCCCAGATGGCCGACTCCCACCAGATATCACTGCGCTGGAGATCGCGCACCCATCCTTCCTGATCGTCTTCTTCTGCTGGGGCTGGTTCGAGGCCAATGTCGAGCAGACGTTGATCAAGGAGAGCGAGATGATAGGTTTGGGGCAAGGCTATTTGTTCATTGAGCCACTCTTCTCGGCTGGTATTCATGGTCGCTACAATGGATTTAGCGGTCGGTCCAAAGCTAGCCTGTGTTAAAAATCTTGCCGCAGCTACCGCTAAAGCGTAGTTATCGTCGCCGGGCTTAGGAAGTTCAGGATCTGCACTGCTATCGGGTATTAGTGGCTCTGCGGTGGGCACCGGCTCGGGGGATGGTTCCGGCGTTGCTGTGGGTTGTGCCGTTGGCATGATCGAGGGGCTAGAGGTTGGTGCTGGCGTGGGGGTAGAGGTTGGTGCTGGTGTGGCGGTTGGCACTGGTCTAGGGGTAGAGGCCGGTGCTGGTGTGGGAGTAGACGCTGTTGGCTGGGTATTTCCATCGGATCCTCCACAGCCTGTGGTTGTGCTAAGCATTGTTATGACGAAAAATAGCACCGCGAGCTTTGGCTTTTGTTTGCTCCACATTGCGCTTTGGTATATACCATTAGCGGTGGAGAGAAAAGCGGAGTTAGGGGGGGAAAGCGTGATCATAAACACGAATACCTGTCAGGCCGGATAGAGATGAATCGCTCGGTGATTAAAGTGCCAGCTTAGCATGCTTGGCTATAATTTCGACAGTGTGAGTTGTTAAAGTTCGTAAGCGGTAGAGGTTGTTTGGCTGGGGCATTGTGGTCGTCACAGCGGTGTGGACGAGATTCTCTACTTTCTGAGAGATTCATAGGCTGCTACGCTGAGCACAATTGCTCCGCCTATCATAATTTCCATAGAAGGCTGTTCTTGTAATACCAGCCAGGCGAATATCGCGGCTAACAGTGGCTGAAGGCAGCCAATGAGCGCCACAGATTTTGCCTGTAAGTGTTTGAGACTAATGCTGAGCAATGTGTGGGCACCTGCCGTGCAGATTAACCCCAGTGCTGCTAGTAGCAACCAGCTAAAGGAGGAAAGCGTGGGGATACTTTGCCAGTCTGCAAACAGTATTAACATGAGGCTAACGGCAAGTACTTGATGCAACATAATACGGGTACTGGGCACGTGAGCTATCAGATATTTTTGGCAGGTATTACGCAGTGAAAAAAGCAGCGCAGACAATAAACCCCATGAGATACCTGCGGCAATGTTACCTTGGCTAGTGTCTACATTTGTAGGTCCTATACTTGCAAATCGCTGACTACTCATCATCACTAGAATTCCTAGGAATACCGTTAAGGCGGCGAATAAGTCTGCTTTTTGAGGCCAGCTTTTTCGAAACAGCGGTTCAATAAGTACCGTAATAACTGGGTAGCTGAAGAGTGCGATGATACCAATCGCAACAGTCGATATTTGCATCGCTTGAAAAAACGTTAGCCAATGTAATCCAAGCATAAAACCCAGTAAGTAAGTCAGTCCTGCGGTTCGAAGGTTTCCGGGGCGAAAGCTGAGTCCACGAAAACAAAATAATGCGCTTAGGCCTGCAAATGCAATAATACTCCTTAGCAGTGTAATGGAGGTGGAGTCTAAGGGAATGGATTTGGCGAATAGGCCATTGATGCTGAGTAATATCACTGAGCTATAGAGTGTTAAAAGACCTGGCCGCAACTTCATATTTAGGCTAAAACCATGGATACCATGCTGAATGGCTCTCTATAAGAGTGTAACAAGGCGCCAAGAGAGGTAGTGGCGTTTTATCAAAATTGTTTAATGAGAGGGCAAATTTCGGTATTGATACTGGCCACGGTTTTGGCTTTCTCACTTTTCTGTATTCTGCCCATTATTAAGTGCACTAAAGGTATGAAACGAACAAGCTTTAGCCTCTGTGCGTTTCCTCAAAGTCGGCTGGCGGTAAGTAAAGAATCCCTTAGAGCGTACTTAGGTTTGCCTGAGTTGTCGACAAACCTGCTCAATAAATAGGTTATAGAGAAACCAACAGACCTGTTTCGGAGTATTTAACTCAGCATATTGTTATTGATTTGCTACACTTGCTAGGCACCCGGCTCGATTTCACTATGGTTAACACTTGAAGTGGCACTTCTCTATAGGAGTTCCCAAGTCATTAATTCCGCGAAAAGTGTGAGGATATGCGTTTGCTTAAAACCCTTGTATTTGAATTTTCATTATGCGCAACTGTGCGAGTGAGGATGAGGTGCGCACCAATAACAATAATGGGTATTGGTAACCCTCTATTGTTTATGGAGATAGTTTAGCGGAGTCAGAAGCACAACTGTTATTCATTAAAAACTTGTCTCCATAAATACGATTGATAACCCCTTAAGAGTGCATTTGATATAACGCATAAAGGGTAGTATCGGAAAATGATCTAATACGCTTGAATTAAATTGACCTACTAAAAGGGAGGTATACGCGGATGTCATCAGCTGTAGAACGGGCTCTAAAACCTAATCGCTGGCCAGCTTGGATGGATATGGCTCAGGGAGCAACAGGTTTGTTTCTGGTGCTCTTCATGTGGACACATATGTTTTTGGTGTCCAGTATTCTGTTGGGTAAAGATGCCATGTATTTTGTGGCGCGTCTCTTTGAGGCCGAGCCCCTATTTGGCAAGCCCTATCCCATGCTGGTGAGTGGTTTTGCGGTGTTTATACTGTCGCTAATCATTGTTCACGCCTTTCTTGCACTGCGCCGTTTTCCTAACAGCGCCAGCCAGTACCGCACTCTTCATTCTCATATAGGGGGGTTAAAGCACAGTGATACAACATTGTGGTATGTGCAGGTTGTTACCGGTTTCGCGCTATTTTTTCTAGCGTCCGTTCACTTATACCAACTTATTTCACACCCTTCAGATATCGGACCTTACGCCTCCTCCGATAGAGTTTGGAGCGGAAACGTATGGCCTCTGTACCTTTTGTTGCTGTTTGTCGTAGAGCTGCATGCAGGGATTGGTATTTATCGTTTGGTTGTTAAATGGGGGCTTTTCCTCGGTAACAACCCTAAGCGAAATCGCCGTCGTCTGCATGTCATTAAGTGGATGCTTACGGTGTTTTTCCTAGTGTTAGGTATCGCTACGTTGGCGGCTTATATGAAAATTGGGGCCGAGCACGCAGATCGTGTTGGCGAACGCTATATTCCCAGCTATCACCAGCAGGATGGCCTAAAGCCCGGTGAGCACTAGCCAGCGATGGCTTTGGAACCAACTCGAATTATTGTATTCAATCTCAGGACTTTGTAATGAAAACGATTTATACCGATGCCTTAGTAATAGGTGGTGGTCTGGCGGGTTTGCGCGCAGCGATTGGTGTGCGCCGTCAGGGCCATGAAGTCATCGTGCTCAGCTTGGTACCCCCTAAGCGTTCACACTCAGCTGCCGCCCAAGGGGGGATGCAGGCGAGTTTGGGTAATACTGTAAAAGGTGAGGGCGATAATGAAGATATTCATTTCCACGATACTGTGCGGGGAAGTGATTGGGGCTGTGATCAGCAAGTTGCCCGTATGTTCGTAAATACTGCCCCCAAAGCTGTGCGTGAGCTTACTGCGTGGGGAGTTCCTTGGAATAGAGTGGAGCGAGGCGATCATACCAGTGTCATTGATGGCAAAAATGTAACGCTAACGGAAAAAGATGAAGCCCATGGTTTGATCACGGCTCGAAATTTCGGTGGCACACAAAAATGGCGTACTTGTTATGTGAGTGATGGTACTGGTCACTCAATGCTCTACACCATGAGTAACCAAGCCGTTGCCGAAAAAATATCGGTACACGAGCGTATGGAGGCAATTTCACTTGTTCATGATGGTGAGCGTTGCTATGGCGCCGTGGTGCGCAACTTAATGACGGGTGAGCTGCTCACCTACATTGCTAAAACCACTTGCATTGCCACCGGTGGTTACGGGCGGCTCTATCGGGCCACCACTAATGCCGTTATTAACGAAGGCATGGGAACCGCTATTGCGTTGGAAACAGGTGTGGCCTCATTGGGGAATATGGAGGCTGTACAATTTCACCCAACGGCGATTTTTCCCGCGGGTATCTTGGTAACTGAAGGTTGTCGCGGCGATGGCGGTTTATTACTGGATGCAAAAGAACATCGCTTTATGCCGGACTATGAGCCGGGTAAAAAAGAACTGGCCTCTCGCGATGTTGTTGCTCGTTGTATGGAAGCGCATATTGCTGCGGGCAACGGTGTTCAATCACGCTTTGGTGAGCATTTGTGGCTGGATATTCGCTTGCTGGGCAAGAAACATATTGATACGCGTTTACGTGAAGTGAAAGAAATATGCCAGTACTTCCTAGGCGTTGATCCGGTTAAGCAGCTTATTCCGGTACGACCTGCTCAGCATTATTCAATGGGGGGGGTGCGCACGGATTTTCGTGGTGAATCTCCTACACTTAAAGGCTTATTCTCTGCTGGCGAAGCGGCTTGTTGGGATATGCACGGTTTTAATCGTCTTGGCGGGAATTCTGTGGCGGAAACAGCCGTTGCCGGGATGATTGTGGGCGAGTATATGGCTGAATATATTGGTTCGGAAGCGAGTGAAATAAACGTATCCACTGCTTTAATCAAGGAGTTCGGGCAGACGCAAGCTACACGTTTGGCAAACTTTAGTGGTGGGAATGGCAATGAAAACCCATTCCATATTATGCGAGAAATGCAGCAGCTAATGTCTGCAAATGTGGCCATTTTCCGTAATGGTGAACGCCTGCAAGAGGCCGTGTCACAATTGCAAAACCTTATGCAGCGCGCTGAAAATATTCATGTTACTTGTGCTGCGCGTGGAGCTAACCCAAATCTAGTCGCCGCCTATCGTGTACAGAGTATGTTGAAGCTAAGTATGTGCGTTGCCCAAGGCGCGTTGCAGCGAGAAGAAAGTCGCGGCGCTCATTTCCGTGAAGATTTTACGTTGCGCAATGATAAAGATTGGTTATGCCGCACATTAGCGACATGGGGCAAGCCCACCGATACCATGCCAACGCTGAACTATGAACCTTTAGATGTGATGAATATGGAGTTGCCTCCTGGTTGGCGCGGTTACGGTGCTAAAGATAGAGTGGATCACCCTGATACCGAGAGGCGCCAGGCTGAAGTTGATACCGTTCAGGCGAAGCATGAAAATGGTGATCGCTTTGCTGCCCAAGAAGAGCTTATGCCATTTAAAGACAAACTGCCCAGCAGCCTTCGTGGCCGTAATGCGCGATTGGGAGAAACCAATTAATGACTGATGTAAACAGCAATGCGGCGAATACTCAAGCCGTGAAAGAGGCCAATGCCGTGAACACCATTCCTGTTACCAATGTTGAAGATAGCCGTAAGTTAGTGATTAATATTTTGCGGCACAACCCGGAAGATGATACTAGCGTTCCGCACCTGCAGACGTTTGAGCTGGAAGAAGCGGAGTCGATGACTCTGTTTATCGCGCTAAACGAAATTCGTGAAAATCAGGACCCCACATTACAATTCGATTTTGTCTGTCGAGCGGGTATTTGTGGAAGTTGTGCAATGGTGGTGAATGGTCGCCCAAACTTGGCTTGCCGGACGTTAACCAAAGATTTACCCAGTGTCATTACCTTGGCGCCACTGCCCGGGTTTGAGCTTATTGGAGACCTTTCAGTCAATACCGGTAAGTGGATGCGTAACATGTCTGAGTACTTACAGACCTGGATACACAGCAAGGAGCAGGAGCGTGATATTTGTGAGATGGAAGAAAAAATGGAGCCAGAGCTTGCTGATAAAATTTATGAGTTGGAGCGGTGCATTGAATGTGGTTGTTGCATTGCTGCATGCGGCACCGCGCAAATGCGCGCTGATTTTGCCGGGGCTGTTGGAATTAATCAGCTCGCACGCTTTCGTTTAGATCCTCGTGATGATCGTACTGATGCTGAGTTTTACGAAGTTATCGGCAGTGAAGACGGAGTATTTGGGTGTATGACCTTGTTAGGTTGCGAAGACATGTGCCCTAAAGAGTTGCCCTTAGCTCAACAAATTGCGTTTATGCGCAGGAAAATGGCTTTAGCAGGTTAAAGCTATTGTGTGTTGTATCAAGCCTCGCTCTACAAAAGGGTGGGGCTTTTTTGTGTCTCGGTTGTTGGGGTGTGGGTATGAAGGACTTGGCCGCTATTGAGTGCGTGCGAAAGAGCTATCGTCTTCTGTGCTTTGGTTTTTCTCCGCCAGACTAACGGACCACAAGGTGCATTTGTTTCGGCCATTATTTTTGGAATCGTACAAGGCTTGGTCTGCTTGTAGTACTAGTTCGTTCGGCGTGGTGGCGCCATAGGTAAGAGAGGTAATACCAAAGCTCGCGGTAACACGGATCTCGTCAACAGGGCTATTTTCAATTGCCATTCTACACGCTTCGGCCAGTTGAACTGCGCGCTCAGCCGTTATTTCAGATAGCAGAATGCAAAACTCTTCACCACCGAAGCGAGCGATGATATCTCCGCGCCTGATTTTTGTTTTAACAGCGTCACAAACAGCTTTGATGACAGTGTCACCCACGCCATGGCCAAAAGTATCGTTAATGCGCTTAAAATGATCGATGTCTAACATGAGCACACAAAACTCTTTGTGAGTGGCATCTTGCCTGGCGAAATGCTCATTCAGGGCATCAAATAAATACCGTCGATTAAAACAGTTTGTTAGTGGGTCTCGAGTAGCTAAGTAATTTAGCTCTTCGTTTTTTTGCTCAATATCACGTTGTTTTTCAACTATATTTTTCAGCATTTTGTTGAGCATGCTATTCTTTTCTTCGAGTTCAGTAATATCATCAAAGCTATTTATAGTTCCTTGGCTCTTCCCGTTTTCATCAGTAATGGGTACAGAGTTAACACTAAAAAGAACTTTTTTGTTTTCGCTAAAATCTATTCTCATGCGCACATTTACTTGCTTTTCTCCGGTTTTTTGAGATAGCACCCATGGGAGTTTTTCAGGGTTCGAAGATACCTCTAATTTCCAGCCGAGTTCGCTGGCCTTTCTTCCAATGAGTTTATCTTCAATTGTTGCCAGTTTTACAACAAGAGACTCGTTCGCCAAAACGATTTGACCCCGCTTGTCTAAAATCAGAACACCTTCTGCCATTGTATTGAGGGCATTCCTTACTCGTGCAGGGACAACAGAGCTGGGATCCAAATGGCGCAAGACCCGTTTTAGGTAAATAGAAAATGTGGTAAACCCACTAATGCAGATAAATACAACGAGCCACACAAGGCGTGGCATACCGAATAATTTGTCGCTTTCGCTGCTGAGATCGTTAAAGGTGATCTCCAGTGTGCCCTTTTTTACGCCATTGATGCCAATGGGTAGTTTTATGTGTGTTTGAGTTGAGTTGTCGGTGAGTCTAAGATTCCAAACCTTGGCGTGTGCTTCAGTTTGGAAGACCACGCTAGTGTCTGTTCGTCTTAAGCCAAGAGAAAGGATGCTTGGGGTGTCACGGACGATTTGTCTAAACATCTCTTCGAGAAAAAAACGGTCGTCTCGCTTGAGGGCAATGGTTGTCTGCAGGGCAATAGTTTCGGCAAGTTTCTCGCGGGCATAGAGGCGATTTTCATCTTTTATGCCGGGGGCAAGCCCGATGGCTTGTGCCACCAATAATATTGAAATGGTGAGAAACACCAAGCCCACGCTGAGCTGTATAGTGGGCGAAATTTTAAACATAAACGTGGCCTTCTATTTCTGCGGGCCAGTATTTTTATCGAAAAGGTAGCCCACTTCTTTGCGGTGTTTGTCTTCTTCGTTTTTATCGCTCTTTTGTCTTTTTGCCTCCTGTTTGCGTGTTTGAGTATGCACAACGGGCAGGGGATCTAGGCCTTTCCATATGGGAATCATTGAGAACAGTGTTAAGAATAAACTACCTGCGCGCAAAGCCCAAACAATCAAGCCGGTTGTTACCGAAATGGTGAGACCCTTGTAAATGGCGTTTGCCTTCTTTTCATCTTCAAGAGCTTCTTGCATATCAGCTCTGAGTTTGCGAACTTCGTCATTAAAGTCCGATACATCTTGCTCGCTCAGGTAACCGCCTTGAGTAGCAATTAAGTTCGCCAAGCTTGATACGGGGCTACTGTCACCGCCACCTTGCCTGACTTCCTGCAGCTTTTTTTGCTTGTTGTCAGTGTTGGCTGTTGGCTCGTCACTACTGTGCATTTCGAAGCCTGTAGGCCTTTCACCAATATTGTCGGCTAAATTAAGAAAGGCTGCATAGCCGCTATTGAGAGGGTTTTCGCCGTCGCCGTTACTGAGAGGGATATCATCTTCCGCTTTGGGGGGAGTCAGAGGGGCAGGGCTTTCAGGCTGCTGATTATCTTCTCCATCAGGTTGGGTATCGGGTTCTGGAGTTGTCGGTGCCGGGGGGGCAGGTTGATCTGGCTCCGGTTGACTAGGCTCGGGTGTTGGTAATTCGATGCTAGGTAAGGGGGTGACAAGAATATTTAAATTGGTATCTACCGACGCTCCGGAAGAGTCTGTCGCTCGGAGAATCACGCTCGCTTGCCCGCTCTCTAATTGAGAGTATGTGAGTGTTAACTCACCTGTGAGGGGATCGATACTGGTATTGGCCACAAGGGCGGGGTTGGAATTACTGATAACGCTATAAGTGAGATTATCCCCATCTTCAATATCCTCAAAACTATCGTTTAATGCAATTTGGCTGCTAGTTTGAGTTCCGGCAATAAATTCGATGTTGGAGAGTTGTTCCGTGGTTGGTGCATCGTTTATGGGGCTGATCGAAACAGTAAAAGCAGAGTCAACAAACGCGCCCTGCTCGTCTTCGGCACGGAGTGTTACTGTGCTATCGCCGTAACCATTGGGTGTATAGCTGATGAGCAGCATGCCGCTAGTGTCGTTGATCTCAATACTGGATAACAGGCTTGGATTAGAGTTGCTGACTACGGTATAGCTGAGGTTTGTGTCGGGGGTTTCTTCATCACTAAAGGCCGCATTGAGATCTATTTGATTCGATGGTCCATCTTCTACGGCCCTGATATCGGAAATGCCAATACTTGTTGGCGCATCATTAACGGCATTTACTTGGATATTAAATAGTGATGACGCTGGAGTACCGCCATTGCCATCATCAGCGCGTAATTCAATGGCGAGAGTGCCGGTATCATTATGTGTTGGGGTACCGCTGAACTGCCTAGTTCCAGGGTCAAAGTTCAGCCAAGTTGGAAGCGGAGAACCGCTAGTAAGGTTGGCGCTATACGTGAGGGTGTCACCGTCACTATCCGAAAAGGTATTGGTCGCGAATATAAATTGGAAGGCCAAGTCTTCCTGTGCTTGTAAGCCATTAATCGGGTTTTGCAGACGAGGGTCTTCATTAACATTATTTACCTGAGTGCTCGCGCTTGAGGTTATGGTTTCTGAGGCCGCAAAACCATCAGTATAGTTGGCGATTACGCGTAAATATTGATTTACGTCGGCTTGAGTGAGTGTATGGTTTTGAGTGTTCGCGCCGGCTATGTCCACCCAGCCGCTTGTACCATCGTTACTACGCTGCCACTGGTATGTGATGGCTGAGCTTATCCCATCATTATCTGTTACTTCGGCGGTGAGCACTTGGTTCTCGGTGGTTATACCACTGATGATGGCGAGCCCTAGGTCGTTGATGTTAGTAATGGCGTTTGATGACGGGGATGCCACTGATTCAGCGGTGCCTTGGTCATCGGTATAGCTGGCGGTCACCCTCACATATTGGG
>Ga0065722_104314_pt1 | contig 39323 bp, 29 predicted proteins | sample BansetMetagenome_FD_59109 | JGI IMG/M metagenome (GOLD analysis project Ga0065722, IMG submission 59109) | Bankia setacea gill microbial communities from Puget Sound, Washington, USA - Caecum Enriched | ecosystem: Host-associated > Mollusca > Digestive system > Ceca | place: United States... | reverse complement strand
GATGCTAGCGAGCCTCTGTGGCAACTGAGCGCTCACCATTCGCCTCCCACTCGCGCCAATGCGGCGAGCATGCTACTACGCTTACACTCGCAGCTTTCAAACCTGCGGTAAGTCACGATCTCCGCTTTTATTCGACCATGGTCGACTACGAATCAACACATCCAACTGATAGAGTCTGCTGCGGTATTTAATCGTCCATACACCAACCTTTTAGTATTTCTTCTTAAATCTTAAGCCCATCACACCCTTGAATAGGCAACAGTGAGAGTACTGGACAGTTTCTACCACAAAGGATGTAACCGGTTACCAATATCGGCACCGCGTTCTCTCTAAATATGGACATTATCGATAACACGCTTATTACATCAACATTATCCCAACTTTTTTGGAGAAAAATAATGATAAGAAAATTTATCCTCAATGTTTTAGCCGCCAGCGCTGTTTTGCCGCTGCTGGCAGCACTGTTTTTAGCCTCAAGCAGTGCCCATGCAGTAAAAATTATGCCCCTAGGCGATTCAATAACGGGCTCCCCTGGCTGTTGGAGAGCGACACTGTGGAACCGCTTGCAAAATAGTGGCTATACCGATGTCGACTTCGTTGGCACTCAATATGCCCAAAGCTGTAGCCAAAACCATGACGCCAATAATGAAGGTCACGGCGGCTATTTAGCCACAGATATTGCTAACGCCAATCAACTGTCTGGATGGCTTTCCTCCACTAATCCCGACGTCGTGATGATGCATTTAGGTACGAACGATGTCTGGAATGGCGTATCGACATCGAATATTCTCAACGCATACAGCAAGCTCGTTGATCAGATGCGTTCAAACAATGCCAATGTAAAAATTCTAGTCGCCCAGATTATTCCCATGGATTCCTCCCGTTCCTGCTCACAGTGCGCTAACCGCGTAACTGATTTGAACAGCAACATCCCTAGCTGGGCTTCGAGCAAAAGCACCTCCCAATCCCCGATTACAGTTGTGGATCAGTGGAATGGTTTTAGCGCCAATTCAGATACCAGCGATGGTGTTCACCCTAACGATTCTGGCAACCAGAAGATCTCGGACAAATGGTATTCGGCACTAACCTCCGTCTTATCTAGCAACAGTGGCGGTGGCGGCAACAGCGGCTGCGGTACCTGTGGCAGCTACCCCTATTGCTGTAATAGCACCAGCAGTGATTGGGGCTGGGAAAACAGCCAAAGTTGTATCACCCAAGGCTCTAGCGCTGCGCAGGATGTTTGTGGCGGCGGCGGTAGCAGTAGTTCCAGTAGCTCCAGTAGTTCCGGAGGCTCCAGCGACTTCCCAACCTGCAATAATGCGTCATCCGACCCCGATGGTGATGGCTGGGGTTGGGAAAACAATCAAAGCTGTATTGTTAGCAGCTCCAGTGGCGGTGGTTCGGGTGGTTCCGGTGGCACCTGTAATTGGTACGGCACCAATTACCCTATGTGCACCAGCACTAGCAGTGGTTGGGGCTGGGAAAACAGCCAAAGCTGTATCTCTCAGAGTACGTGTAATTCACAGTAAAATTGCCCCCTGAAGGAGGCCTAAAGGCCTCCTTCAACCCCCCCTCTATCAAAGCGACACCAGCACCACTTTCACACGGCTAGTCTCCGCACAGCAGTCTTACCCTAGGGCATTTCTGAGCGGCATAAATCATCTTGCCAAGTACGGCCGTGGTCAGTATGGTTGCCTTAAAATGACGCTTGGAACCCACAATAATGAAAAAAGTAGCCTTCGCTCTCCTCTTACTCGTAGCCTACAGTCAGGCACAAAGCAATACATCAGATATCGACAAAGCCGTACTTATGACCGTTTCAGACGCATACAGCCAATGCGCTGCATACTATGACATGATGAATTCAGTGCTCTCCAAATCCAATCAAGCGGATTTAGCCAGTAACGCTGTCAGCATGAAAAGTAAATCCGAATTAATGGCTACAGCGGTCGCGGAGCAAATATTTTCGCCCACGCTTAGCAATCCTCAGCTTCTAAAGGCGAAAGTGGAGAGTTTCACAGACGGTAACTATAAAGCCGCCATCAATAAGCTTATGAAAATGACCAGTACGGGCAGTAACGGAGTTGCAGAGGTAAGCAAGCAGTATCAGTCCGGGTGCCACACGGCCATTTATGAGCCCGGTAAATTTTCCGACTCAGTGGCGCAGTCTTTTCAAAGTAGTAAGCAACCAGCAATCCCCGGTGGCGCTACAATCAAAAACTAGACATTCTTTCTACTTCACTTCTTTAGTCCGGCTATTGCGTTCAATGGAAGCTTCTCAGCAAGCCGCCCTTAAACAGTTCGGTGTTAAAACTATCCACACCAACTTAGTAAACGGCAGCTTGCATCCACTTAAGATCTAAAATAAACCCTGAAGTATTTACTGAATAATGCGACGAGCGTTTACCGGTTGCAGAGGGCGATTGTTACTGTAAACCAGTTCGCTAAAAACGTCCATTTGTTGTTTTGAAACACCGACAAATGATTTCATTACCTACCAAATCACTTTCTTAGGACACGGCAGAGTCGTCAATGAGCCGTTAAAACGATAGTAGTCATGTTTTTTGACAATAATTTCTATGCATTTACCGGCTCGGCCAACTTTACACTTTTGCCAGTATTTAGGGGCAAGTTAACACCTGCTTTCTTCAATTCGACATTGTGCATTCCACTCTTAACCATAAACGCTAGTACCGCCAAATTTCCCCGTTAATCGGGGTGAAAAAATTGGATTGCTATAGGAAACGACTACCTCTCAATAGGGCTCTCGCGTGGCATATAAAGATTGCCGCAAGGAAAATTGTCGTGCCTCAACGCCAAGGTAGCTACTCGGCGCATAGGCGACTTCGATGGTATCGCCAATGTTTTCTATCACATTACCGCCGACTTTATAGTTGAAATTTAGTTTTGGGTGTTACCCATTTACCTGCCTATCTACATCCACGGGTGATTGGCTCTTACCTGCACTGCCGGTAACAAAGGCTGGGTCTAATTCGCCCCAAAATTCTGGCAGCAGGGAGTTACATCTCAGTGAAAAATAACGCCCAGACCACTGTAGTTTTCACGATGTTTCAATACCGATAAGGCTTGCCTGAAATCCATGAGCAATTCAGGCCGACGGTTAACTTAGCTGTATAAGTATTGCGTCTGTCTTCAGTAGCATCTCAATCCATTATTATCAGCTAACACCACGAATCAGAACATATCTGTCAAATAAAACGCCCGGCTGGCACTAAAAAACTTATTTTGACAGAATATCACTGCTACGACACATCGGCATAACCGCTAGGGTTTTGGATAAAAAATTACCACCTTCCGTCAATGTGAAAACCTTTTTCGAAAATTGGCATAGAAAATATCAAAGGGCTAAGCCTGTGTTAAGACCGATAAACTATGGGTAGAGCGATGAAGTCGCGATTAAATGGCTTTCGGAATACATTGGCATCATCACTCATTGGCATGCAAGGGGCTAATTGCGAAGTAAGACGCCAACACTTGGCATGCATTGAGAGCAGCCACCAGAAAATACAGATAACTGCCCGCTAGTTCACATGTTTATTAGTTTATTTAACATGTTTATTGTGTCATCTTATGGCCTATCAACAATCCAAAAAGCAAAAATATTTTCCAGTGCAGAAGCATACATGATTAATGTCGTCAAATTTTTTGAAGGTGGCATCTAAAAATATATCATTCAATACAGATATAAATTAGCATGCCATCGAACAGTTAATAAATAGACTCGATATAAACGGTCAGAAACACGTCCATTAAGCAATCTAGGCACATCTGAACAGGTATCACTCCAAAAGATAGAGCCTCCACATGTTTAGATAGCAAAAAATTCATGTCATTTTTTCAGTGAGGGGAGCGCAATCGTTGCTGCTGCTTAGGCATTAAAATGCGCTCAAAAACACAATATGTAAATTAAAAATGAAGCCAATTATTTTGGAGTCAACGATAATGAGGGGTGAGCAAATGATCGTTAAACAACAAAAATGGAAATGGGAATCCTGTCTATATTCACAAGGACAAATGGACTTAATATCGCGGCATTCTGAAAACGATTCATGGAAAATTGAAGCCTTTAAGAGCTCGACAAAAAAAATATCACACCAAGACTTTCCCTGCCCGTTTAGCAAACACTCCGTCAATCATAAAAAAGTTTGGTTTAGCTTTATGGATTGTTCTGAGTCCGAAGAATACCCAGAAATAGTACAGCAACTACAAGAATACACCGCCATATTTAAGGAGTCAGAATATCCGTACAATTTTTATTACCCACTCATTGTCAGTATAAAAACACCAAAGGATATTACCTCACTTGGACAATACAATGAATTTGCGTGGAAATTATTACAATATATCCATGACAATGATTGCGAAGCGTGGCCTCAAGACGTTCCAAAAGAGCCCGAGGAGCATTTGTGGTCCTTTGCCTTTTCGGGTATCCAATTGTTCGTCAATGTAAGTACTCCTGCACATAAGAACAGAAACAGCCGAAATTTTGGCCCGTGCTTAACGTTAGTAATTAACCCTCGAATGAACTTCGATTACGTGGCAGGTGATACACCTCAAGGTGACGAAATACGGAAAAACGTTCGTGAGAGAATTAAAAATTATGACACCGTTCCTATTTGCAATCACCTAGGAACTTATGGAGTGGAATCCAACTTGGAATGGAAGCAGTACGCAATCGGGGATGGCATTGACGACCAAGCATTTTCAAAGTGCCCGATACATATTACATAAGCATTTTGATGAATAGCCTTTACCAATAGACTGCGGTTATTACCTAAAACGATACAGTTTGTTTTGGTGGGAGAATAATCCTGGAGAACCATGTGATACCTAAGCAAAGTATTCTATATATCTCTATCAACGTAGACCACGAACACCCTCTACGAAATGTTGTCGTTGAGCATATGGACCCCTTACCCGATCTAGATTTAAACCGGATTACGAGCCTAGTTGGGGAGCATATTAAACCGTATTTTAGACCCGTCATTGATGGCACAATATCGCCATTGCCAACAGATCTGAAAGGCATAAACGGTATCGTCGTCGGCTGCTCTGGGCATAGCGTAAATTTGGATAAAGGTTCTTTAAAACCATGGCAAACCAAACTTATTGATTTCGTACGAAATGCAATACTGGAACATGATATTCCCTACCTAGGCCTGTGCGGCGGCGGCCAGGTTGGCCTCGTTGCGCTAGGAGGTAAAGTAAAATCGAACCCGCCAGATGTCGGCACGTTTTCTTCCGATATAGGTGCCATGGTTATCGGTGCGACCCGGCTAGAGCTCACATCGCAGGGAAGAAAAGACAGCATATTTGACGGCTGCCCCAATGAAATGACAATGACCGCAATTCATGCTGATTACTTAGCCGATCTTCCGCTCGAAAATAAATGCGAAGTGCTCGCAAATGGAACGAATTTATGCAACCAAGTTGTGGGCTATAAAGAGAAAGTTCGTTTGTTTGGAGTACACCCGGAAATTAGTCAAGAATTTTTAGACAGAACTATGGCTCCAATACTAAATGAGGGTGGCTTTTCAGTCGCTGACCGACAGGATGTTGAAAATGCCTTTCACAATATAAATCCGACCAGTAATGACAATAAAAAAATTATTGAAAACTTCATCATGAAAATTTGTAAAAAACACTACCATGAAACACAAGACTTACATGCTGGTATCACAGCTTAATATCTGTATTTCTTGAGTCTTTGTCATATCAATAGTATGCAAATTAGGGCAAATGTATATGTTTTTTGAGTCTTTACAACGACATGCAATTAGGCACCCATCGAAGGTTGCAATCGTCGAAATAAATCGAACAATTAGTTATGGTGAACTCAACTTACTTATATCACGAGTTGCATACAATTTATCAGCAATCGGCGTTACAGAGCGCACTAAAATTACCGTCTGTTTAGATAATAGCATCGAGTATATCGCCTTATATTTTGCTGTAGCTAAACTTGGTGCAATGATTATTCCATTAACGACAACTTTATCTGACGAAGAAGTCCTTGCATTCTGCTCGCAATCAAAAAGCGACTATATAATTTGTGAACATCACTACGTAGACAAATTTACATTTGAAAAGAGCAGTGGCATTCAAAGCACACTTATAAGTGAGTCTACCCCATCTGTTAATTTAAAGGATATATTTGAGAATAAAGGCGCGCTATATGAGGGAAATACAATCGATCCAGACCAGGATTTTGTTATCCAATATACTAGCGGGACCACAGGGTTGCCCAAGGGTATTGTTCAGACTCAACGCAGCCATGTAAGACGTATGGAGCTTTGGGCTTCAACGGCAAATTTAAAAGACAATGATAGAACATTGTGCATGCTATCTCTCGCCCATGCATACGGCGCAGACATCATTACATGGCCCGCCCTACTGACCGGACAGACACTTTATCTATTGCCGGTGGGCGATTGTACGCCCGCTCAGATTGCCCATTTGATCGACGAAGAATCGATTACAGTGTTTGGCAGCCTACCGTGGTTTTATAAAGAACTAATAGAAACCCCTAATATTGATTGGTATAGCTTATCCTCGCTGCGAATTGCAATGTGTGGAGCAACTCCGCTTTCTAGAACTATTGCTCAAAAATTCATCCAAACCTTTAACTTGAAGATCAACAACTCCTACGGTCTAACAGAAACTTGTTTAATTACGTCTAATTTATTCAAGACCGGCAAAGAAGACATGATGTCCGTCGGGCAAGTTATTGACGGCGTAAGCCATCAAATTCGTGACTGTGGCCTAGATCTGCCTAATGCAGGAGAGTTACTTGTAAAATCTGAAGGGTTCGCGATTCGCTATTTAGAACAAAGTGAGGTCGAGCTTTGGAATGAAGGCTGGATAGCAACAGGCGATCTAGTTCGTAAAGACGAAAATGAATGCTTTTACATACTTGGCCGGTTATCGGAAATAATTGAGACACCTAAAGGCTCCATTTTGCCTTTCGAAATCGAGGAAGTCGTTATGGATCTTCCCGGTGTTAAAGAGGTCGCCGTTGTTCCACTCCAAGGTCAAGGAGGGATCTTTATTGTCGCAGAACCGGGAATAACAGCCCAAGACATTCTCCAGTACATCAGCACTCTTTCACCACGCTTCCAATATGTTAAAGATATAAAATTTATGGATTCATTTCCAAAGAGTGTTACAGGGAAAATATCAAAAGCAAAACTGGAACTCTAAATATGAATAGCTCTATTCTAAATTCAGACCAAAACTTTGAATATGACGGCAACGACTCTCAGCGGCTTCTCAACAAGCTCTCAGCATCGTGGGGTAAAAGAGCACAAGTCAGGCGTTGCAATATACACGACGATAAACACTTCGATCTAAACAAACCCGATTTTTTAGAGTCGTTATTACCATTCAGCAAACTCGAAGCCTATCAAAAATTGCCTAACAAAGATAAAAACAAACTTTTAACGGCAGGCTGGCTAGTGTACAACACAAAGACCATCGATATCGAAAAAGAAATTATTATCCCTCTATGTAATAGGATAATTGACGAAAAATTTTCAGGTTTAAAGACTTCTGAAGCCAAGCGTATTGCTAGCGAAACAATGGTCGATGAGGCTTATCACATACTTCTGTGCGTGTCCTCAAATGAAATTACAATGTTTAACCGAAATATTGATATTTCCCTTGATAAAGCCAACGTCGTTGTGAATATGGATTCCGCCATTGAAAATAGTGAGCTTGAATGGCAAAAAGATATCATTCTATTGGCAACCGCTTTCGTTTCCGAAACCATTATCAGTGATTACCTAGCACTTTTATCCAGAAGCAGCGATGTCCAACCCCTGCACAGAGAAGTTGTTCATGCGCACAAATTGGACGAAGGCGTTCATAGATATGTTTTTGTTGAGCTAATCAAATGTTTTTTAAAAACCGCGTCAACTGAACAAAGGAGGTATTTATTTGAGTCCATACCAAATGCTATTTGCTGGTTTCAATCCTCCAGCATCGATGCGTGGCTCACACTTTTGGATCATTCTCAAGTTCCAGGATTTAGTAGGCAAAACGAAGAGTTGGTGACATGCATTTCAACTCACAGAGAGCCTGTCAACGGTCAAAAGGTTTTGGACTTAATTCCAATATTACTTCCAACCCCTCTACTTGTATATTCAGTTTAAGGACTTCTCATGGCAAATCAGCTAGTAGCAGATAGAGACGTCTCAGATTATCGGATGATAAGGGAAAGCCCTGAGCTTTATGCGCGCAGCCTAAAATTGATTAAAAGCTGGGAGAAACGAGCCCAAGTAAAGCAAAGTTTTCCAGGAGATATTCGCTTTAGCCCAGAAATGCCAGATTTTCCGCTAGACATATTGCCTTTTGACAGCAATACATGGGAAGCACGATATGGTCGGAAAAAAATTATCGAATTGAGTTCATTGGCGTGGATAGCATTTAACAACAAGGTTATATCTATTGAATCCAATATACTTATTCCTTGTTGTAAAATTCTGATGGATACCGCTTTCTATCAGGGTGACAACGTCGAGGCTGAACTTTTAGCGCAGGCCCAAACCGATGAGGCATTTCATGTTTTAATGGCTCACAAGACCAATGCCCTTTGCAGAGAACTTCGTTCAATACCACTTCTACAGTTTCCAGAAACACGCATCATTAAAGAGCTACGTATACTGGAGTCATCCGAAATTGTTCAATGGCAGAAAGACCTTTCTCTTGTTGCCGCTACCGTTGTTACAGAAGTACTTATCAAAGGTTTTTTATCTCCAATCAGCCGATCAGATTCAATTCAAGTGCTAAATCGTCATGTCACCAACATGCACTTAACCGATGAAGCCGCTCACGGGCAAGTTTTTCAAGTCATTGCGCATAAACTGCTATCTCAACTGACTACGGAAAGGCGCGAATATTTTATTCAACAAATGCGAAACTCTTTCGATTATTTTACGGATATAGATATCGATATATGGATATTCATTATTCAATATTCAGAAATTTCGATTACCGACGAGATCATAGAAGAACTTTCCAGCAATCAGGCCGCCAGCGATTACCGTGAATTGGATAAACTATTAGCAGATCATAAACGACTAAATTTCGCATGAAGCAAGATATCTACGAACTATTTTATTATCCTGGCCATGCCAGTTTAGCGCCTCACATCTTGCTTAACGAGCTTGAGGTCAGTTATAAGCTGACGCTTGTTGATATTAAAGACAATGCACAACACAGTGAAGAATATGCCACCATTAATCCGCAGAGGAAAATCCCAACAATTCGATATCAAAGTACTACCCTCAGCGAGTCTGCAGCTATTTGCCTTTGGCTGGCGTTCGATCATAAATTTTTGACTACAAGCAATACTAAGCAACTTCAATGGCTATTCTTCTTATCAAATACATTACAACCTGCATTGATGGATTATCACTATCCTGAAACAAGACCCGGTAGTGTCAATGATGTCAGTCGTTTTGCAAAACACCAAATATCCACTCATTTGCAATGGATTTCGGCGCAACTAAAAGGCGCTGAGACACTGGAAAGTGATTTTTCGGTTTCTGACATTTATTTGTTTATGCTTGTCTATTGGTGTAGAAATTTTCTAGATGAAATTTCAGGCATAGAAAATCTTGTCAATGCTCACGCCCAAATTCGGCTAAGGCCCGCCATAGAAGCCACCATTAAGAAAGAAGGGCTTAACTACTAGACATAACACAAATTCCTTATTAACACCGTATATGAAATACTCAATATGATGAAAGAAGAATATGCTCAAGATAATCTGGCGCTATGGGATGAAAGAGCCATTGATCACCTCGACTCTCCTCTTTATGGTCTCTCGGACTTCAAACAGGGAAAGTCTTCTTTAACTCACATCGAGCTCGAAGCTCTTGGCGACATTCGCGGCCTCTCAATATTGCATTTGCAATGTCATTTCGGCCAAGACACTCTCTCCCTATCCAGACTTGGGGCAAAAGTGACTGGAGTTGATTTTTCAGAATCTGCAATTGAAATGGCAAAAAAACTGAACGCTGAGCTAGGTTTGGATGCAAAGTTTATCTGCTCTAGTATTTATGATCTCACAGAAAAACTCGATGATACATTTGATATAGTATTCACTTCATACGGCGTACTAAAATGGTTGCCTGATATTGGCCGCTGGGGAGAAATTGTTTCCCATTTTACTAGAACGGGAGGGCGTTTTTTTATTGTTGAGTTCCACCCATATTTATACGTATTTGATTACGACAAGGCAGAAAAAATTACCTATCCGTACTTTGTTGGCGAAGAACCTATCTCTTATGATGAAGTGGGCAGCTATGCGACTCCCGACAGTAAAAACAAAGTTCGAAAAGCACATTCGTGGCCACACCCAACAAGCCGCGTGATTAACTCTTTAATTGGTTCCGGTTTTACCATCAATAACTTTTCAGAGTATCCATACTCCACCATAGACTGTTTTCCATTTCTTAAGCGTATTGGCGATCAAAAATATGTCCATCAAACACATCCCGAAATGGTGCCTTTTCTCTATTCTATAGATGCAATTAAATCGTCCAGCTGCGACTAAATATCACTTTACACGGAAAACAAAAATGAACGACCTTAAAATTATAGACGCGCATATGCATACCTGGGATTTGGACAAAAACCGTTACCCGTGGCTGCAAGAAAATGCGAGGGAAATGTGGTTAGGTGATTTCAGTCCACTCAAGAAAAGCTACTTGATTGATCGCTATTTGGACGACATAAAGGGGTGCAATGTTACTAAATGTATACACCTACAAGCACAGATGTCGGGTGAAGCCCATATAGAAACTGAGTGGCTACAAGAAGCTAAAGAGAGAACGGGTTTCCCTTCTGGCTTCATTGGGTTTTGTGATTTAAGCCGCGATGATGCTGAAAATGTTATTTTGCGGCATATGGAATATAGTGCAATTCGCGGAATTAGACAGGACCTTAACTGGCACAAAGACCCCTTCTATCGGTTTTGTGATGACCCAAACCTGATGCAGGATAGAACATGGTCGAAAAATTTCAAATTGTTGCAGAAAAATGCCCTATCTTTTGACCTGCAAATTTATGCTGCCCACCAACATGAAGCCGCTTATCAACTAATTAAGTTGAATGAAGGTACAAACTTCGTATTGAATCATTCTGGTGCGCCATACGATAAATCCAAAGAAGGAATGGAACTGTGGTTAAAGGGAATTAAGAAGCTTTCAACACTCCCTAATCTCTATACCAAGCTATCCGGTTTTGACATGTATGACCACAACTGGACGGTCGAATCTTTAGCCGAACCGATACTACAAGTTGTCGATTGCTTTGGTGTCGATAAATGCCTATTTGCTTCAAACTTCCCAGTCTCAAAGTTATACCGATCTTACCGGGAGTTGCTTGACGCTCATATGGCAATTTTATCTTTTTTGAATCAAAGTGAAAAAGAAAAGATATTCCACGATAACGCCGCAAATGTTTATCGGCTATAGGGCTGCACGTCCCTAATGCGGTTCTATCTGATTAATGCCATAGTGTTATGCCTTTGTCTCCTGCCAGCTTATTTTTTTGGCTGGATGGCGGGCTTTCTCTTAGCCCTACCCTACATTTTTCTTATTATGTACGACCGTTTTTTTAGTGGACACCCCCTATACCGAAATTACCCTATTTCGGGGAGATTCTATAAAGTCTGGCACTACGCGTCGGGCTTACAGGGGCAAATCCCGCCCTATACAAACAACGTGGTTAAGGTCATTCAAGCATATGCGAAAGGTGAGACTCCATACTCCTCTTTTGGCGCTCGCTCTTTGGTCAATAACGGCTGTAATATTCGTCATTCAATCTATCCAAGGCAACAGCCAAAAACAGAATTTTCCACCGCCATTGGTGGTAAGCACTGTAAAAAACCCTACAATGCCTCATTATTCAATATCTCCGCGCTCTCCTTTGGCTCCATCACAACCAATGCGATCGAAACGCTTAGTAGATCTGCTGCAGCAGGAAATTTTTATTACAACACCGGCGAAGCGGGCCTTCACTCATCAGCCCTTGCGGGTAAAGGCGATTTAGTTTGGCAAGTCGGCACAGGGTATTTTGGCTGTAGGACTAAGGAAGGAATGTTTTGCGATGCCTTATTTGAGGAAAAGTCCCAGCTTCATGCCATTAAAATGATCGAAATTAAGCTTTCACAGGGAAGTAAGCCCGCCCTTGGAGGCTTTCTACCCGCCAAAAAAGTTACCACCGAAATAGCAGAACTGTGTGGGATTGAGGCCTTTAAGGATTCTATTCTACCAACTGGACATTCCGCTTTTTCCTCGCCACAAGAACTCCTTGCATTTATTCAGAAGATTCGCCGATTAAGTGGATATAAGCCCGTTGGCATTAAGTTGTGTGTTGGTACGGATCATGAACTCGAAACGTTAATCAGCGAAATGAAAAAACGGGATGTATACCCCGATTTTATCACCGTAGATAGTAGCGATGGTGGCACCGGCGCTGCCCCCGTCGAATATCAAGATACGGTTGGGGTACCCCTTTGGCATGGACTGCAGCTTGTAGACTCTTTACTCAAACAATATGCTTTACGAGACAACATTAAAATTATTGCGAGTGGAAAAATTTCAGTAGCAAGCGATATTTTTTTGGCATTGGCACATGGAGCAGACCTATGCTTAGCTGCACGTCCTTTTATGATTGCTATGGGGTGTATACAAGCCCTCTCTTGTGAATCTGGATTATGTCCATCAGGTATTACTAGTTCGCATTATTGGTTAAACCAAGGTGTTTCCCCAGGCCATCGAGCGAAATTTCTGACAGATTATCATGCGAAAATGCTTGAAACCTTCGGTAAACTGCTCGCTTCCTGTGGTCTAGATAAAACTGAAACAATTACATTAAAACATATACTAAAAGTATTCTCGTCATAATGAGCATTCCCAATCAACACAAACATTTAGAGGAGCAGTTGGCTCAGCATCGTTCAATCAGATGTTTTTCAAATCTTCCTGTAGACAATCAGCTTGTTGATAAATTAATTGAACAAAGTATCAACGGTACGTCCACCTTCGGTAATATGTTAAGTTACTCTCTGGTAAAAACCTACAAGCTCGCAAACAAAGAAAAGCTCTATGCCGCTCACGATTACCAAGAATCTGTTAGGCAAGCGCCACTCATTATTACGATATGCGCAGATCTCTCTCGCACTGAGCGCTGGCTCAAGCTCAAGCAAGGTAAGTCTTGCTTAAGGAACCTTTACGGGCTAATAGTCGGCATTGTTGACGCAACTTTACTTGCTCAAACGCTGGCACTGTCCTGCCAATCTTCGGGTCTCGGGATTTGTTTTCTTGGTTCGACACTGAGCGGTAGTAAAAAAATTTCGACAATACTGCAACTTCCAGACCTCGTGTTTCCCGTCACCAGCATCATTGTTGGTCACCCGTCTGAGAAGCCAGCCAAACGAAACCGCCTCCCTTTAAGCGCGGTTGTCCACGAAGAGTGTTATAAAGTTCCGAGTGACGACGAGCTGCTTAGACAATTCTCAGAAAAAGAACAGAGCTGTTGGGCTCGCTATCAATCCAACCCCGAAATTAAAAGGAAAATGGAAGAATATAATATTACAAATTTGGCGCAGTACTATAGTTCCGAGCTAAAATATGGCCCTGAACATAACCTATCCATAAGCAATACACTGACTGACTTATTGACGAAAGCCGGGTGGTTGAGAGAAAACATTCCGTAGCAGTTTTTGCTTCCTGTAAATTGCGCTACGTAACCACTAGATTTAAACGTAACCCCTTAGTCGACGATCGCATGCAATCATAAGGTTATTCAGGGACACCATGCAGCTCCTATTGACTGCTTCGCAGTCAATAGGGGCTAAAATTCACAACTCTTCTACTCCTCATAGCCAGCTAACAACGTCAAAAACTAGAACCAGGCTCGGCAAGAAATTTCAATTCTTCTGGTGTACTCTCTCTTCCCAAGGCCTTATTCCGATGTGGATAACGTCCATAGCGCGCAATGATATCTTTATGACGCAATTCAAATTCTATTTGGTCTTCTTGTCCTAATGCATTAAAAAGCATTAACGCCTGCTCATGTATGACGAGTGACTCACTGTGCATATAAGGCATATAAAGGAATGCTCTTTGCTGCGAATTTAAAGGCTCATCCGCACCGAGCGCCACGGCTTCTTGAGCTAAGCATAGCGCCAATGAATCTGCTGCAAAGGCAGCAGCTTGATCGCGGTACAAATTACGAGAAAATTGGTCTAGCACTATGATTTCAGCTAATCGACCCTCAGCATTTACACGCCACCCAAAAAGTTCACAACACACCGCTTTCTGGTGTAGGTCGTAGAATCTTTCGCGTAACGAGTTGTCGAATTTTTCACTCTTTAGCCACCAAGACTTTTCTTCAATTTCTTCAAACCAAAAAGTCAATACGTCAGCTGGTTCCATAACTTTTCCTAAATAGTGTTTAATCTAATGCGAGCTCTGTTTTTTCTACAATTTTACGAAGCACAAAACTTGAGTGAACGCCGCTAACGCCTTCAATTTTCGTTAAACGATCCAATAGAAATCTTTCATAATCTCGCATATCCTTTACGAGCACCTTAAGAAGGTAGTCAGCAGATTGGCCCGTAACAATATTGCACTCTAGGACTTCATCCATTTTTTTAATGGCGGTTTCAAACGAACTAAAGCGTTCTGGGGTATGGCGATCCATTTCAATTGCAACATATACCAGTAGGTCATAACCTAACACTTCTGGGTCTAGAAGAGTAACATAACGGCTTATCACCCCGGATTTTTCCAACTGTTTAACCCGGCGCAAGCACGGTGTCGGCGAAAGTCCCACCTTCTCAGCTAGCTCTAAATTACTAATGCGGCCATTGAGCTGCATCTCTTGTAAGATACGCTTGTCCATTTTATCCATTACAACCTTCTCATTATCGTTGTACTAAGTAGAAGTTTGGCGGTCATGCCTTGCTGATCAAATGTTGTTTTTTCTCCGTTCGCAAAAGTGTGTACGCATCTTGGCGAGAGCTTTAAATCCACACTAAAAGTATTTTCTGCCAACAACATCCAAAACTTGCTTCACGACAGGTGTCTGCTATTGAGGCGATATTGGCATTCTTCAAAGCTTCTCTATACACGCCTGATGGACCCATAGATGCCTGCAACACCCCACAGTACCCCAAGCGCAGTCGCGCCGAACACTCCATATGGGCTCGAATTTGAAGTTTTGTAGTCATTCAAGCTAGCAACACCCTATATATTAGCGATATATTCCAAACATGGTACCTTTTTAGAGTTTATTTGCAGTAATTATCTAGACTGATTAGCCTATAATATCTGAAACTGATTAGCAGGACATCGTTATCCCGAAAGACGCGTTATGCCGCAAGTTATGGTGCCGACATCTAAACTGGATAGCTTTGACCTGAACCAAAACGTACAGAATCCGACCAAGGACTCATCATGAGCAGCTTTGACTACCGAAAGTACCGCCCCCTAACACCGCTTAAAAAGGATGATCGCCGCTGGCCCAGCCGTGTCATACAAAAAGCGCCAAAATGGTGTAGCGTTGACTTACGAGATGGCAATCAAGCCTTGATTGAACCTATGTCCCCAAGGCAAAAGCTGGAGGTATTTCACCTCTTAATTGACCTAGGTTTTAAGGAAATTGAGGTTGGATTCCCTTCTGCGTCCCAACCAGATTTCGACTTTGTACGACAGCTCATAGAGGAAGACCTCATTCCCGATGACGTTACAATACAAGTGCTAACACAAGCTAGAGAAGAGCTGATATCTCGGAGCTTTGAATCACTTAAAGGTGCTCATAAAGCAATTGTTCATCTCTATAACTCCACTTCAGTGGTGCAGCGAGAGCAAGTTTTCTGTAAGTCCAAGGATGAGATAAAACAAATTGCTGTTCAAGGTGCCATCTGGGTAAGGGACTACGCCCAGCGACAACCAGAGACACAGTGGCAATTTCAATATTCACCGGAAAGCTTTACTGGTACAGAAACAGATTATGCGGTTGAGGTATGCGATGCGGTTAACGACATATGGCAGCCAACACCCGACCGCCCAACGATAATGAATTTACCGGCAACAGTTGAAATGACAACACCCAACGTCTTTGCCGACCAAGTCGAGTGGTTTTGTGATCACATAAAAAACAGGGAATCAGTGGTCGTCAGTCTTCACACCCACAATGATCGCGGTTGTGGCGTGGCAGCAACAGAGCTCGGCCTGCTGGCTGGCGCAGACAGGGTAGAAGGCACCCTCCTTGGTAATGGCGAACGCACAGGTAATATGGATATTGTGACAGCTGCTATGAATCTGTATAGCCGGGGTGTTGACCCAGAGCTCGACCTTGCCAACATCGATCGAATCATTCAAACCATCGAAAGTTGTACTCAGCTTAAAGTACATCCACGCCACCCCTACGTTGGCGAGCTGGTCTTTGCAGCGTTTTCTGGGAGCCATCAAGACGCCATTAACAAATGCCTTGCCAGATATGAGGAAGGAGCCATTTGGGAGGTCGCCTACCTGCCTATTGACCCTCGTGATGTAGGGCGCTCATATCAAGAGGTCATTCGCATCAATAGCCAATCAGGTAAAGGAGGTATCGCATACGTATTATCTCAAGAATATGGTATACAGCTCCCTCGTTGGATGCAGGTAGACTTCAGCCCCCATGTTCAAAAACAAGCAGAGCTAACAAAGACAGAGCTATCCGCTACTGCAATTAACCGGCTCTTTCGGGAAACCTACCTTAATGTTGCTGGAGCCTATACTGTTGGCAGCTTTAATATTGCATACAGCAATGAAACGGAACAGCTTAGTGCTAACTTAAAGCAGGGCGACAAGGTCATTAGTCTTACGGCTGAAGGAAGAGGACCGATTGAAATGTTTGTTCACGCACTAAGCAACAAGCTTGGCTATACCATTGCGGTTATCGATTACAATGAACACACCCTAGGAGAAACGGAAAACTCAGAAGCAATTGCTTATGTGCAAGCCAGCATTAATGGTCAACGTTACTGCGGAGCAGGCAGAAGTTGCGATATTGTTCAAGCTTCTTTCCAAGCCCTGCTCAATGCTATCGCTAAGGCAGAAGCGCAACCTAAATAAGGTTAGAGGAAACGGTTTTGCGCCATAGATAATGGCGTAATTCCGCTGTGCTCTTTCTTTAAGTGTGAGGACGATATCGGCGATTTGACTGATATAACATAGTAAATTAGAGAGCACGCTCCCTGCTATTAGCTTTTGGAATACAACTGATCTATGGAAACCCGACTCTTACTAGATCCCATTTTATTGTTTGACACTCATCAAAAACCTCGCCTAACCTTTGAGCTCCTCAAATAAATATTGTCTTGGTCGCAAGCGAAGAAGCTATTATCATTGCGAAACATCTTTCAGCGCTTGATTACCATGATTAACACCGTTAAAGAAAACCAACGGAATAGCCTCGACCATTTTGAGGACCTTTGGTTATTTGGTTATGGCTCCTTGATATTCAAAGTCGATTTCCCTTATCGGGAAAAAAGACATGCCCGCATTAAAGGCTGGGAGCGCAGGTTTTGGCAGAGTTCACACGATCATCGCGGTACCCCAGAAGCACCTGGTCGAGTTGTCACACTTACCGAACAACCCAACACCATTTGTGATGGCATGGCATATCGCGTTACTCCGGATACCTTTGCCCATTTAGACCATCGTGAAAAAAATGGTTACCTGCGCTTTTTCACACCGCTACAATTTCCCAACGAACCCGGTCATGCAGCAGCGCAGGGGTTAGTTTATGTTGCAGGCCCAGAAAACGATGCCTTTGCCGGGCCCGCACCTCTTGAAGCTATGGTGTATCAAATAGCAAACTCTAACGGACCCAGTGGAGCGAACGCTGAGTATTTATTAATGCTAGACGAAGCCTTAAACGACCTCGGCGTGGTAGATGAACATGTAGCGGAATTGGCGCATGCCGTTCGTGCATTGTTATAGTTTTTGGGAAGCCGCAAAATACACGAAAGCCCAATAGGTGTAAGGATTAATACCATAAAGCCGACAGGTCACGATTAGACTTTGTAAGACACCCAAATCCTCTGCGCCCCATGGGAATAACGCGCAGCGCACGCTCCAAATGATTGGTGTCTACTGGCAGGTGCGAATTACGCAAAAATACTTTTAGCTTATCTGCTCGCTCGGTGACATAAATTAGTGCTTTGCTGAATGGATTTGACGGCAGTAAATCGGTTCGCTGGCGCTGTTTATAAACCCATCGAAAAAAATCTGCACAAGAGGTTCACTGTGTTTTTTCCGATAGGCCAGAACATCATCAGCAGTGGTTAATTTTTCTCGGCAGATTTTTTCTACTGCATAAATATCAGCCATAATCACCAGCGCTTGCTTAGTGGCATCAGGTTCCATTTGAAGGACTTTTGCGAATGTGCGGCGACTGTGAGCCCATCACGTTGCGTGATCAACGCATTGAATGTTTTCGTTAAGTTTCCCCACAGCTTTAATATAGGCACTATAGCCATCCGTTAATAATGTACCACTAAACCCCGTGAGCTGATCCACGGCATGCTGATGGCACCGACTACGCGACCACGTAAATACAATCTCATCGTCTTCACCGTATATTCGCCAGAAATATGTCTGTTGCATTTTTCCGTGGCCTTTTCGCCCCGCCTTCATCGGCACTTCATTCATGGCCAGTATTTTACTTTTCAGGATATATCGCCATTGTGCCAGATAAATTGGGTTTAACAGCGCGATACCTTTTTGCATCCAGTTAGTTAAGGTGCTGCGACTAATATGAATGCCACTATCAAGCATACACTGGTGCTGACGATACAATGGCAGAAACTCAGTGACTCTCGTGAGTTTTTCATCAAGAATTAACTTCTCAAGGTTTTCAGATGACTCCAACTCCGGTAGCGTTTTGTTTTATTCAATGTCAATCCAGACAAGCAGGCGCCCCTCAATCAGTAATATCCGTTAGTTTTTTCCATCTAGATGGGCAACATCATTCACCTGAAAAATTTAGCACCTCATCAACGGCATTAAATAATTCTGCGCACCTTAATTTGATGAAGGGGATAAAAATGTCAAAGTGGAAAAATCGCCTCGCCAGTAAAACTCTCAGTTGAAAGAGGCTTTCACTGGGTTCTAAGCCATAGCCTGAATCCAGAGACTTGGAAAGCTCGATGATGGTTAAATTGGCATTGGCAGATATCTGCTTTTTGTAGTATTCGAAATAGCGCTTTTCTTCATTCGGGCTTAGAGCTCTAACTTGCAAACTATATAAACTATTGATATTGGTAAAAGCTACCTTCGGGATAGTCTTTTCGGTGACCAAGAACCATGGGGTTTCCCTTTCTTTCCAGAATCTTCTTTCAACTTCAAGTTTTTCGATCGTTCAAGTATTTTGTAAGTCAGATTCGGATTTTACTTTAATAACAGAGTTTTGATTTTTTGGCTGGCTTGCCGATACCGCGAAATCACTGCTCATGTATTGCGGTATGCCGTGTTTGGCGGGGTGTCGAATTCCAATCTTATTACATATTTCTTGAGTCGCGTGGATGTCTTGTCTAGTGGAAATTGTTCGCGAATATCGGTTGTATCGGGGCGCCACTGAAATAATAGAAATGTTGCCAGCTCTATATCAGAGAGGAGGCGATGTGTACGCTGAGTTAGATGGCTAAAAACACGGTGAGAGCGACCGTCAGAGGGAACATCTCTTACAGTAATCCACGGTTTATAGTTTTTTCCCAAACCCTGACCGCGGCCAACCTTGATCCACCGAGCATTTTTGGTTTCAGAGTTCCAGTACGTCTTCTTTCCCATAAAAAAGCCGCCTATACCAACCTAATATACAGGTTAGCGTTGACGGCCTTAGGGTGCAACTTTATGACTCGGTATGATACTTTGTTACTTTCCTACAGCTCTAAAAAAAACAAACAAGCACTTATTCAACCGTCACGCTTTTAGCCAAGTTGCGCGGTTGGTCGACATCTGTTCCTTTTATGATAGCGACGTAATAGGACAACAACTGCAGTGGAAGTGTGTACAGCACGGGCGCCAACCATTCGTGAATGTGAGGAACATTGATCACCCGCATAGTGTCATCACTGGCAAAGTTCGCATTGATGTCTGCAAACACATACAAAATACCGCCACGTGCACGCACTTCTTCCACATTGGATTTTAATTTTTCTAATAGATCATTATTGGGAGCAACGACAATAATGGGCATTTCTGCGTCAATAAGCGCCAATGGCCCATGCTTTAATTCACCAGCAGCATAAGCTTCAGCATGAATATAGGAAATTTCTTTCAATTTCAGAGCACCTTCCATGGCGATTGGGTATTGATCACCCCGCCCTAAGAATAGAGAGTGATGCTTGTCAGCAAACTCCTCTGCTAAAGCTTCAATACCTTCTGCTAAGGCTAGGGAATCTTCCAGCTTGGCAGGCAGGCTTTTAAGTGCTTCTGTCATTTCTCTTTGTTTTTCTATACTAAGGCCATTGTATTTACCCAACGCCAATACCAACATTGCTAAACCCACCAATTGCGTCGTAAACGCTTTAGTGGAAGCAACGCCAATTTCTGCACCCGCACGGGTCATAAACGCTAGGTCGGACTCTCGTACGAGGGAAGAGCCCGCAACATTACAAATAGTGAGGCTACCTAAATAACCAAGTTCTTTTGCTAAGCGCAAGGCCGCTAGGGTATCGGCCGTTTCCCCTGACTGCGAAATGGTAATTAGCAAGCTGTTAGGCTGGACAAACGATTTTCGGTAGCGAAATTCAGAGGCAATTTCGACGTTGCAACTAACCCCCGCTAGCTGTTCCAGCCAGTATCGAGCAACCATGCCCGAATGGTAGCTGGTACCACAGGCGACAATCTGCACATGCTGCACTTTTTTAAACAGGTCTGCTGCGCCATTGCCAAAGGTTTCGTCGAGAACGGTATCTTCGCTCAATCGTCCTTCTAAAGTATTGGTTACGCAGTGGGGCTGTTCGTGTATTTCTTTTAGCATATAGTGACGATACTGGCCTTTATCGCCGGCGTCGTAACTTATGTTTGATTCGTGAATTTCACGCTCTACAGGGTTTCCATTGTTATCAAAAATACTGACGGTTCTACGCGTAATCTCCGCAACATCGCCTTCTTCGAGAAAAATGAAACGCCGTGTAACCGGCAATAACGCCAACTGATCCGAAGCAATAAAATTTTCGCCAATACCCAAACCGATAACCAAAGGGCTACCCGAACGGGCAACAATTACCCGTGAAGCGTCATCCTTGTCCAAAATAACGGTGCCGTAAGCCCCTTCAAGTTGCGTTACCGTTTGCTGAACAGCAACAAGTAAATTGGAACCTTTACTCAACTCTTTTTCCACCAAGTGGGCAATAACTTCAGTGTCGGTATCGGAGCTAAAGGCGTAACCCTCAGCCTGTAGTTGCGTTCTTAGTAATGCATGATTTTCGATAATGCCATTATGTACAACAGCTATTTTTTCTTTTGAAACATGGGGGTGTGCATTTCGTTCGCTCGGCTCGCCATGGGTTGCCCAGCGTGTATGGGCAATACCGGTTCCTCCTGGTGTAGGGTTTAAAGCTACAGCATCAGACAATTCTTTTACCTTCCCTAAACGGCGCAACCGCTGTAGCTCTCCATCGCTATTGACTACAGCAACACCAGCAGAGTCATAGCCTCGGTACTCTAAACGACGAAGACCTTCAATTAGAATGTCCACTACATCTCGCTGGGCAACTGCCCCGACAATTCCACACATGCTCTCGTTCCTTTGATTTAAGAGTTTAAAAATTCATTCGAGCCGCTAAGGGTCTCGCTATATTTTTGCACACACAACTTTTACGCCCTGCGCTTGGATTTGATGCTTGATATCAGCGGGTAAGCCTTCATCGGTTATCAGTAGATCGATATCTTCCCAGGCGATTTCTAAGTTGTGTATTCGCCGGCCAATTTTATCGGATTCGGCCATAACCACGACTTCGCGCGCAACTTCAGCCATTACCCGACTAAGGCTATAAAGCTCATTGTAGGTGGTGGTTCCACGAAGCGGGTCAATGCCATCGGCACCAATAAACAGTTGGTCGAAATCATAGGCTCGGAGCATTTCTTCTGCTAGCTGGCCTTGAAACGCTTCTGACTGCTGATCCCAGGTACCACCGGTCATCAGTAGCGTCGGTTCGTTTTCCAGTTCCCGAAGGGCATTGGCAACATCGAGGGAATTGGTCATAACCACCAAGCCCTGCTTACTGGCCAATTGTGGGAGTAGTGCTGCCGTGGTTTGACCGGCGTCGATAACAATACGGTTGTGGTCGCGAATAAGCCAAGCGGCTGCCTTGGCAATCGCATACTTTCGTTTCGAAACTTTTTCAGCCGTTTCAGCTCCAATTATTACACTGTCAACAACCAGCTCCTTTGGCAATGAAATCGCACCACCATATTTGCGTAATAGTAGGCCGCTGGCTTCCAAAGCCGCTAAATCCTTGCGAACAGTGACTTCTGAGGTGGCGTTTTCAGTCGCCAGCTGCTCGACAGAGACTTCACCATGGATATTGAGTTTTTCAATAATGGCTCTGCGACGCTGCTGGGTGTTTCGTTTTTGCACGATTGAAGGAGCTCCTGAAGACCTCTATGTTTCATAATGAAAGCAATTTTAGACAAACGAAAGTAAAACGCAAGAAATAATTCACGACATTAGCTCCCAGCAACATCGTAGAGGTCAAAAACCGAGCCATTCGGCGCGTTAAATATCTCGCCGACACGAAAGTCTTCAATTTGTATCGAATTTTTTTACACCTTGTGGACGCATAGAGACGAATCGTGGCCATAAGATACTGATTAATATAGGAAAAAACTTATTGGCATGAAACCCGCTTAAACGGCTTGGTGATTTATTTTGGAGCTGCTGCTCTCTGGCTTTGCTAAAGGCCGAGTTAATGGATTACCCGGTTCTTATGGTGATGATTTGCTTAAGAACAGTAATAAGTGCAGCTCTGCACCTTTAACGATAGAACTCTTCTGGAGAAGATTTATGACAATTAAAAAGCTTATTGCTAGCGCCGCGCTGTTGTTGGCCTCTGCAACTGCCTTTGCTACCCCTCAGTACGCCGGTGAGACTGTATCCGCAGACATCACCAGTTTTTCTGACGCAGGTTACTACTTGTGGCAAGACGATACTGACTCAGATACTTGGCACTTGCGTTGGACCGGTATTGGCGCCGACCATGATCCAGTTGCGTGGGCCGGAAACATCGAGTTCCGCGACAGCAGCCTAGGAACAACCTCTACCTTCCAATTCGAGACCGGTGGCATCTATGGCGATACCATGGGCACTTCCTATGACAGCTTCTTTGATGCTGGCGCTGATGTCTTCGCATGGCAAGCAGCCACTAACAATACTGGCGGTGTAGACGGTATCGATTTCACCATCGGTAGCCATGTTGAGCTTATGGCGATTAGCTTGGGTTCAAGTTTGTTTGCTGATCTTACGACAGTATTTGATGATCCCGGTGTTGCCAGTACCGCCATTTTCATTGGTGCCGACTTAGCGTCTACCAATGTATTGGTTTCTGAGCGTAACGGCATGATGTTTCAAGACTTCGAAGTAAAAGTTCCAGAACCCAATTCCATTGCCCTATTAGGTCTTGGCTTGGCATGTTTGGGTCTTGCTCGTCGCCGTCAGGCACGCGCTGCTTAAGTCGTAATGACGCAACGCTAGTATTGACTAGCTTGTAGAGAAGCCCTGCTACACGCAGGGCTTTTTTTTGTTTAGGTTTTACCACCCATTACCAATGGTAATCGATGCGGACACTGATGTTTCTTCCATAGCCATAGAGCCGCTCACCCACGGGGATATCGCCTCCCATCACTCGGTTATACCCACTTGTGTGGTTTTGGAAGCGCTTGTCCAGAGCATTCTCTACCCCCATCGCCAACTGTAATCCTGCAGCGGGTCGCCAAAAGGCTTGTAAGTTGAGTAGACCATAGCCTGCGGTTTCTTGTTCAGACTGTGTTGACGACACATGATTTTGACCAGCGTAAAGCACCGATTCCAAGGTCAGCCCCCAATTGGTGTAATCGGCATTCAGTGCAAAAGAGCCGTTTAAGGGCGCAATTCGGTAGAGGTCGTCGTCTATATCCTGTCGCTCTCCTCGCACATAGTTAATGAGACCATCCAAGCTGTAGTAATGACCAAAACTATATTGTAATTCGACATCTAGGCCATAAAAACGCGCATCAACATTATTGAACTGGAGCGGAGTACCGGCCCCCATCATAGAAGCAAACATCAGTGCAGGCCCGCTGACAACAGGCGTTCCCTGAATATAGTCACTTACCTCACGCGCAAATATTCGGGGAGAAGCCGTAAAGCCACCTTGCGACACATCGAACCCCGCCTCGACCTCTCGCCCCACTTCAGGTTTTAGTTCAATATTGCCGATATAGGTTCTACCATCTGCAAGACCCGCCGTTGCCTCCATTGGCAACCACAAATAACGTTCTTGATACGAAGCCGATCGTGTTTTCTGGGCTAGACCAAGATACCAGACCCAATGATCGCTGGTTTGTCGAGACAGCTTCGCCACGACGTCGCCATTGCTATCACTCTGACTCCTGTCGGCCTGATTAAAGTTGTCTCGCAGCACCTGCGCTGGTGGCATCATCATTGCTGGGGTACCATCGACTTCTCCCGCATCCATAGAAACCCGATTGAGTCGCAAACCCAACTCACTGCTCCAACCACCCGCATATTGGCCTTCATATTCAGCAAACAGGCCGCTTACCTCTCGACTCGCTTGATTGAAATTCACAACGAAAAATGCCGGATTGTTTGGATTGTCGATATTTGAATCATGTACTTCACTGTGATGATCGACACCTAGATGCCAACTGCCAACTACCGTTTTTAACTTTAGCCCTCGATTTTTTCCTGTGGCGATATTACGCCGCCACATGCTATCCATGGCCGGTGCTGGTCGAAGATCATAGTTGGTCATTCCATGTTCAATATCGTTGGCATAGACCATGGCCTCAAGCTTCCACGCATTGGTATCGTAGTGATACATTGCACTGCCTAAGTCTGCATTAATATAACCTATATCCATCGGTAAGGCCGGAGTACCCGCATCACCAGTCTCATTCCGCGCAATATCAATGTGAAAACGATGCTTATCACTTTTCAACGCATAACCTAAGTCCAAGCGCTGTCGCTCGTATTCCGTGGGTACAATGTCGCCGCCGGGAAAAGCAGCATCACCGCCCGATTCCGCTAGCACTGCAACATTCAATTTGTGGCGATCGTTCGCTATCGCAGTGGCCGCGCTTAGTTGTCCTGCACCATTAATACTTTCGCCGCCCACTACAGCTCGCCCCTGAGAGCTTAGCGTTTCACTATTCGTGAATTCACCTTTCCAGGTGCTCGCGTGCACCGCACCACCAATGGTTTCTTGGCCAGCGCTAACAGGCGCTATACCGCGAAAAATTTCTAAGCTTTGCAACTGTCCCGCCGGTGCATAGGATAAAGGGGGGTCCATCCAGTTCGGCCCACCAGCACTAATACCGTGACCGTTAATCTCAGTCGCCACTCGGCTTCCAAACATCCCCCGTAGCTGGGCGATACCGGTAAGAGGTCCATTGCTATTAAAATTAGCTCCAGGCGCCTTGCGAAGTAAGGCCGCGGAGTCAGGTGTCAGCTGCAATGTTTCAGACACTATAATCAAACGGCTATCCCTGTTGCCTTCTACCAGCGTTTCTTCCAGCCGTTCACTATAGGCCTGATTTGCTCCAGCCAGCGCCTGTCCAATGGCCGCTGCTATCAATAGTTTTTTCATTTCTATTCCCCAATATTATTGTTATGGGCAGTAGCAACACATGACAATACGTTGAAAACTGCTAGGGGAATTGTACTGACTCAAACCTCAGTTGCCGTGTGACATATGGTCGCACCAAGCATTGACGGATAGGTATGAGAGGAAAACAAACGCAGAGAGTTAGCGGAAAGAACAGCTACTAAGCATTAACCGCACAGTATTAATTTCAGCTCCTGCGGCGTGGTTGAAGCTATGGCAACGAGGCTCACGACACAAAGCCCATCGGGGTAAGATTAGTAAAACCTATACGTGCTATAAGTTTTACTGAAAGTGCAACAACACGCTTAGGGCTCCATGATACGTACCGGCACTTCAGAAAAACCGCTACTTTTGCTTTGACGAAAACTACGAGCGGCATTTTCAACGGCTTTTAACGTGCGCTGTTTTTTCAATGTCTTGGCGTTGCGCTTCATTTGCTGTAAGTTTCGCCGTAAGCGTGTAAACCAGTGCTGCTGCCGATGATGTATATCCCCGGCTAGATCCAAGGCTGTGCACGAACCGTAATGCTCACTGTGGTACAAGGCCTTATTCATCTCTTCTTGGTGATGAACAAGCTGATGAAATTGTTCAATGCTCAAATTACGTTGCTGTAAAAATTCCTTCACTTCCTTTTCTGCCCGTTGTTTAGCTTTAAACAACTGCATTTGCACTCGGCTATACACATTTACAGCGCCATCGCCGTTAGTTTCAATCGGCAGAAAAATGGCCGACGGGTACAATTCTGTGATCAGAGACTGAACACCATCGCTTACACCGCTGGAAGGCATACAGCCAAATGGCTTGATACTTAGGGTCATATTCACTTTTTGATCCACGACATTGTGAATCATTTTGCCAACTTCCATATGGCCTTCACCTCCGCGCAAATTATTGTCGTAAAAGCCATGGCTAATGTCAGCAATATGCTCCATATCTGGTAAGTGATAGCCCTTTAGGCCAAGCAGCTTCGCATAAAACCCAAATAAACCCCGTAAAAATTTCTCGGCAATACTCAATGACAGCAGTTTTTTACCCACATCGACCCCTTGCAGACCAAACTTGCTACCCTTAGGGTCTTTCGCACTCAAACGACTGTCAGCCCCCTTTAATTTAGCTCGCTGGATCACATCGTATTTCGCTCCCCACACTAAATAGAGGCCCCAGTTAGTGACTAATTGAATATCAACTTCTGCGCCTTCTTTCTCCAAAAACCGGTGCATTTTGTAGTTACCATCGCCTTCGGTAGTCATGGCCCAAAATTCACCAATAATCGCTACGCGAGGCTTAATTTGGCTGCGATCCACTTCAATAGCGGCCAGTGCTTTACGCGTTTTCCATAAGGCTCTGAGTAATCCTCTACGTTGTTCAAATGCTCTTGCAATCATTTGCTTAGCTTCAACCAAAACTCGATCCGTCTCTCCCGCATTCACCTCATAGGGGCGAATACGGTACATGAGTGCATTCAATACATCGCCCAAAAGAATGGCTTTACAGCAAGTAATAAAAAACGTGGCGTCAATTTTTAAGCCCAACTCTTCTCCAGTCGCCTGTTTAAATCCACCCGATTGCTGAAATAGAATAACCCGAAAACCTTCAAATCCGGCATCGCGCAGAGCTTTTCGATATTCCGTTACATAAGTGCCAAATCGGCAAGGCCCGCATGACCCCGCAGTAGCAAAAATATAGTTCTCAATAATGTCCTTTTTACTCAAGCCATTTTCATGTAGCTGGCTTAATTTTTTCACGAGGTTACCCACGGTAAAATACGTTGGATTACATTGGCCGCGGTTACCAAATTCTCTACCGTATTGCAGCGCCTTGGTATCAGGCACATCCATAGCTTCTACTTTGTAGCCCAAACCACGAAACGCAGACTGAATAAATAGGTCATGAGCGATAGTAAGGCCGGCATGTAGAATGGTGGTGTGCTCCCGCTGGTCGGCCGTAAAAGTTGATGGCACTGGGTCAAACCATTGGCCGTTAACGCTCTCTCGAATATTTAGGCGCTGCTGTTCTTCTCGCTCAAAAGAATTTAGTTGATTTTCTATATCTCGCAAGTAGTCTTTAGTTGTCGATGATTTTTGCTGCTCTTGCATTAGGAATGTACCTCGACAAGCTCTATAAGTTGGCTGTTCGGTGAATGCAGCACTGGCATCACGCTCGTCCCTGCGTTAACGACATTGTTCAACTCCCGCTCCTTACTTTTCCATTTTTCCAACTCGGTAATATATACGCTATCCAATTTTATTTCTTCAGGAGCAGCCTGTAATAACTGCAAGCGTTTTTCAACCATGGTCAAGGCCAGTGCTCTTTGTTTTTCACTCAAATCTTCCAACTTCTCTTCTGCCAACTTTAGGGTGTAACCATAAGTTTTCACGCGAATTTTTATAGACCCAGAAGGCTTATTAGCATCAATATCGTGTAGCGCTGAATATGGCGTATCTCCTGCGCCAATCACCCGATCAATAAGGCCGTAGGTGGGCGCGTCATGTCCACATTTAAAACTGGATAGGTCCAGTACTGCTAAGTTAGGGTGTCGAGCCGCAAACTTTGCTGCCCATACTTTTTGCACACTGTTTACTGAATAATTTTCTGGCCATACATCTGAGATTTCCAAGGGTGAAGTAACGTGTTCCTTTTTAATATCTTCGGTAAAATAAGGTGTTAAATAATCTAAGTCTTTGGGAATTGACCGCATTGATAGTATCGGGTAACCCATCGCTTGATATTCCTCGAGCACCAAGTGATTCATACCGGGATCATTATGATAGGGACGCCCTATCATCAGTAAAGCCATGCGATTCTGAGCTTTTACGGCATCCAATACTGCTCGCCCTTTTTCTTGCATATGAGCATCGAAGAACTCGAGGGCCTTATAGGCTTGGCCAATGGCAAAATTGTTTTCGTCTTCACTAATGTGTAAATGTTGAGCAAAACATTCATGCATACGGCTTTTAAGCAGTAGAGGCTCGCTAAGGCTTAGTGCTGGATCCAAGTACTCAATACCACGACTACCAAAGTAGTCGGTTTCCTTGCTAAAAGCAGCAGCAATCACTTTTGGCGTCCCCGCCACAATAGGGCAGCATGCGGTATCCATAACACCCTCAACAAAGGTCGGAATATGGGTAATAGCAGGAAAGAAAATGTAATTGAGTTTTTTCTTTGGATGGTGTTCAAACAGTAAGTTATGGATATGCGCCTGAACAACTTTCGCGGGATAACAGGGGTCAATTGACCCATATTTTCCACCCGCCTGCCACAATTCTTCGCTAGTATCATCAGAAAAAATAATATTGCGTGAACGCAAGCCAAGAGTTTCAAAATAGGCTCGCCAAAAGGGTCCTGTACTCCAAAGGTTTAGCGCTTTCGGTATGCCAATACGGATCTGTTGTCGATATTGTTGGGCTTGAGAATTTGAACGTTGAAATTTTCGTGTTATGGGTTTGTGCTTTACGCCACCAAACAGGCCTCGTTTAATTTCCACGTCTGCTACAGCACTACCATGCTCTGGTAATGGCTCGGTTTTATAAAGCGCTTTAAAGTTCCACGTAGCCTCGTAATCTACTAAGTTGGGATAGCTGATCATGCGCGACCGACGCAGTTTATTGAGATCACGTAGCGCGTCATAATCTTCCACCGTACCTTTTTCACAGGAAAAACCCGATATGTACCGGGCAATTTCCTTTTCCTGCGTTTTTTGATTGGCCATTTCAGCGTCGATAAATGTGCGCGAACAATTGTTTGCACAAAAGGTACAACGTGTTTGCTCATCATTCTTGGTGGTATAGTGCAGATCAATGGCCTGCTGTAAGCCTATAAATCGACTATGGCCTTTACGTTTCACTACTCGGATGGCCTCAAAGGCAGCGCCTAGAGCACCAGCCTCACCGGTATGAGGGTGAACATGAACCTCTGCGTTGGGTACCCGTTCTTCAATGTAGTCCACTTGTGCCTTTACGGCCGCAATATTTTTCTGTGTGCCACCCTGTAAGACAAAAACCCGCCCAAGCTCTGCCATACGAGGAATTTGTACAACGTATTGCCATATATTTTTGGGTAGAACTAGTGCGAGCCCGGCAAGCAATTCCTCACCGTTATAGCCTTCTTTCTGAAAATTCACTCGATCAGAATCTAAGAATACCGCACAGCCGTAACTAAACTCCGGAGAAAGCTCTGCTTTAAAGGCTTTATCTGCATATTCTGTCACTGGCACGCCAAATTGATCCGCCATAGCTTGGAGTAACATGCCATTGCCTGCACTGCAAGAATTAGACAAACGAAAATTCTTGATGACTTGGTTGTGCATAAATAGCACTTTAATATCTTGGCCACCCACATCGCAAATAACATCTACGTCTGAAAAATAGTGCTGGGCACTTTTCATGTGGGCAATAGTTTCAACAATATTGGCATCCGCTCGCAACGCCGTTTCCATAACGTCTCCAGCATAACCGGTAACACCAAAACCCAAAATATTAAGCTTTGTGTGTTGCTCGTCGGCCCACTGCTTCAACTGTAAAAACATGTTTTTCATGTCTTCTAGGGGGTTACCCTTTGAAAGCTGATAGACTTTTTGCAGAATATCTCCGCTCTCATTAACTAGCACACATTTGCTGGAGGTTGAGCCTCCATCCAAACCTATATACCCTTCAATCGTTTTCTCAGTACTTTTTATTGGCTGAAAGCTTGGCACTGCATATTTGTCGATAAACTGCTGCACATCACCATGAGCAAGCGGAGGACCCGCATTTTCGCCCAGCTGAGCTTTTCGACCATTGTGAATAAAATCACGTAAGCCATCTAACCCACCGCACTCGGGTACGTCTTTTTCATGAACACCAAAAAGTACAGCCCCAAAAGCCGCATAATATTCTGCATTTTCTGGTGAAAATATTAGTTCATTAATTGGAATGTCTGTTGGGTAAGAAAATTCTCGTTCTTCCCATGTTTGTGGAATTCGATAGCGCCAACATTCTCTTAAAAATGGCAGATAGGTATTGGGGCCACCTAGTAGTAGCACTTTTGGTTTTAGTGTATTGCCTCGCGTTAAGACTGAAAGGTTTTGCCCCACAATGGCATCGGCTAATGAACATAAAATTTCGTTGGCGGGTATGCCGCTTTTAATTAAATTGACAATATCAGTTTCGGCAAATACTCCACACTTCGCAGCAACGTGATGCAGTTTTTTGGGATCAAACACCAGTTTCGCCACATCACTTTGCGGCATGCCGACTTTTATAAAGCATTTATCAATGGTAGCCCCGGTACCGGAGGCGCATTTATCATTCATGGATGTCGAGGCGCGCTTTTCACCACTTTTTTCATTTGTGGTAAACATAATAATTTTAGCGTCTTGACCACCAAGCTCAATCACGCTACCCACATCAGGATGCAGGGCCTCAACAGCCATGGTGACAGCATTCACCTCTTGAATGAATTTTGCATTGAGATAGGGGGCAATAGGACCTGCACCAGACCCTGTGATAAATATCCGCGTGTTTTCAAGGGAGATTTTCGGTAAGTCCAAGCTAACCTGTTCGAGCATTTCCAGCACTTTTTCCGCTTGGCGGGTTTCGTGTCGCTGGTACTTACTCCAGAGAATATGGTGGCTGCTCACGTCGACGGCAACCAGTTTGACGGTAGTGGATCCGACGTCAATACCCAGAACAATATTATGGAAAATCATAAGTATTCTTATTTAGGCAAGAGACGCAACCCTAGCGCAATTATCAGTGCAATCCAAGCGACGAGTCTAAATTTTCACTAGTGGGCTTTGCTTGCGTAATCGTCTTGTTTAATCAGTACAACGGAGGCGACAAATATGGCCATATCCAAGGCATTGAACATTGTACTAATGAAGGTGAGTATGAGCCAAGAAAACAAGGCGTGCCGTATAAAGGGGCTTGCGCCGACGACATTTCCTCAGAATTTGCTCGTGGCTACACAAACGGCCGGGACCTTTTCTTTGCTGAAGCCACCAACAAGTACCTTAAAAAAGTTCGTCTCAGTATTGAGCAGGACCAAACCCGACAAGGCCTCACAAATTCCGGCGGTCACCTAAGCAGCCCTTTGTAAACCGCTACGTTCTCCAACAACACTGATATCTCAATGCTTCCGTTTATAGGACTCCCTCTTTCCGCCGTACCCATGGGCTTGCCTCGAATCCAAGACAGACTCAGCCAATGCCCTATAGTTTGATATTCAACAAGGCCACTGCAGTCTGCAACGATCATCACCGGTTACCTAAATACCTACTGAACGAACACGCTATACTTTGTGGTAAACATTGCTGAAAACTGTAGCTAAGGTAACCTTGTGTTAAAAACGGCGCTTCTGTGTTCTACCATTGTATTATTTCTCTCCTTGGGCTGTGAGCGTGTCGACTCTCCCCCTACAGACACGCCAGCCCCTCAGGCACCCGGTGACTTTATACTCGTTGACCAATTTGGCTATTTACCTTTAGCCCAGAAAGTTGCGGTACTCCGAAGTCCGGTACTGGGTTTCGATGCCAAGCTGAATTATGTGCCGGGGGAAGACCTTCAAGTAGTAGAAGAAGGAACCAATAAAACGGTATTAAGTGGCGCTCCTGTGCTTTGGAACAGCGGTGGCACAGACCCATCCTCTGGAGACAGGGTATGGTGGTTTGACTTCAGCGAGGTAGACGCTTCCGGCCGTTATTTCATTTTTGACCAAGCTAATCAGCTTCGGTCAGCAAGCTTTTCCATTGACCCACTGGTATACAAACCGGTACTCAAACACGCCTTGCGCGCTTTTTATTATCAAAGAGCAGGCTTCGCCAAACAGCAACCCTTTGCAGAGTTGGGCTGGGAAGATAGCGCCAGCCATCTCGGCCCTCTCCAAGATAGCCAATGCCGTCTTTATAGCGACCCAAGTAATGCAGCAACACAACGTGACCTCTCCGGGGGTTGGTACGATGCTGGCGATTACAACAAATATACCGCTTGGCATGCAGATAATATTCTCACACTGCTCCACGCCTATAATGAAAACCCTAGCGCTTGGGGCGATGACTTTGACTTGCCGGAATCCGGAAACGGCATTTCAGACTTACTGGACGAAATTCTCTGGGGTTTGGAATGGCAAAAGAAAATGCAGGATGCCACCGGTGATGGTAGCGTCCTTTCCATTCAAAGTCTTGATCACGATAGCCCACCATCAAAAGCCGAGGGCCCAAGTCTATACGGACCGGCGACAACCCACGCCACGTTGATGTCGGCTGCGTCATTTGCTTTCAGCGCCAAAACATTCAAGGAACATGGCGGTGAACAATTTTCGGAAATGGCCAAACACCTGCTACAACGAGCTGAAAGTGCTTGGACGTGGGCCGAGCAACACCCCAAGCGGCCGTTCTACAACAACCAAGGCGATGCCTTAGGCGTAGGTGCGGGCCAACAAGAAACAAGCGACGAAGGCCGAGCTGAGAGTAAACGCCGAGCAGCCATATATCTATATGCCGCCACTGGCAAACCCTTATACCACCAATACTTGCGCAAGCACTATACGCAAACACCCTTGATAGCGTGGGATGGTTATATCGATTCCTTCCGTGAAAGGGAGATCAGTAGCATGCTTTATTACGCCCAGCTCAGTGATACCGACGCTGAAATTAGCCAACACTTAAAACACGCCTATAAAGAGGCAATGTCGCAGCAGGATTTCAGATCCGGGTTGCACGCAAATACCGATGCTTATCGGGCTCAGATGCCAATATCGCACTACACCTGGGGGAGTAATTCAAGTAAAAGCCAGAAGGGCAGCCTGTATATGAACACTGTGACTTTCGATATCGACGGCTGGAATAGCAAGGTTGCCGGGAGTGCCGCTCTAGGGTATCTGCACTACCTGCACGGAGTGAACCCTCTGGGTATCGTGTATTTGTCGAATATGTATACGTTAAACGTCAAACATTCCGTGAATGAGTTTTATCATGCTTGGTTTTCAAACGACAGTGAGCTTTGGGATCGGGTAGGAAAGTCACGCTTTGGCCCCGCCCCGGGGTTTTTAGTGGGCGGAGCAAACCCTCAATACGCGTGGGATAGCTGCTGCCCTGAAGAGTGCAGCGGTCGCAAGTACAATGAGCTGTGCTACTCGGAAAGCCTGTCCCCTCCCTTGAATCAACCCGTGCAAAAGGCCTATAAAGACTTCAATACCAGCTGGCCTTTGAATTCATGGAGTATTTCGGAAAACAGCAATACCTATCAAAGTAATTATCTGCGCCTACTCTCCAAATTCGTCGTACAAGACAAACAACTGCCGGCGTCAAACAGCAGCGATTAAGCCGCAGGATCGGTGCTTTCTGGGTCAAGCTCTAGACCCTTGACCCACCGAATATTATCTAGGCGAAAATGTATGCCTTGCATTCGATTCCAAGTGGGGGATATGGCTAAGCCAATATCCACTTTGGTAATATCCAAACCGCTATCGATAAGCTCAACGGTAGGAATTTTTATGGCGGTCCAACGGTTTAAACTTATGCCATCAATGCGATAGGGCTCACTCCCACAGGGATACCCGCATAGTACTTTGGCAATGAGCACATTTTCCCCTCGCCCCCAATCAAGTACCTTCACGTCGAATTCCAGCGCTCCATTCACATAGGCGGAAAGATCCCGACTTTGCCCAGCGCCCTTTACATGAAACCTCAAACGCCCATTGGCCGGCGCATTAGAATACCTCACATCCAATATACGGCCGCGACTCGGATCCTTGTCGTCGATGATTTCCCACTCTACCAAATCTCCTTTTTCTAAGGTGTTAACAGAATACTCCGATTCATCGAAATAACTCACTTCCCAAGAAGATATACCCTGCCAAGCAGGGTCAACACAGTCGATAAAGATATGGCCATCTCGAGCTTTACATTCTACAAATTTCACTGAAGAGTTCATGGTGATGGCAGCAATAAGGGAAACTGCAATAATCGCCAGAAGCAGAATATTCGCTAGGCTCAGCTTCATTTTAGCAAACCCCAGCTATCGCTAGGCCCCCATAGCCACATAGTGGAGCCGCTCTTACATACGTTACTGCATAAACAAATGGCACACCCGCCCCCAGATAATAATCAATGTAAACTGGCCAATCCTCCATAGTATCAGTGACACACAAATTTACTTAAGAATCAATGATCATATACGCGCCTCACACAGTAACAGTAAGGGCAACGACCGCGTAAAACACTAAATGTGGCCGCCACTAAATCAAAATATAGTGAAAGATCCCCCTATACAGTTTAGTTGGGTTTGGCGGCGTTACTCGTCCTCACAAGAAAGAAGGCCGGTGTTTTACGGCCCTCAATGGGTATTTTGGTACTTTTACTGTCTTTAAGTGGCGACACCACCTTGAAACTAAGCTCGACAACCTAGGCACTATTTGAGCTTTTTGTTAGGGCGCTTCCAGCCATCAATATTGCGCTGCTTACCTCTAGCCACCACCAATTGATTTTCCTCACTATTATGGGTAACCGTCGATCCAGCCCCAATGGTTGTGCCTTCGGCCAATATTACAGGGGCAACCAGCGCAGTGTTTGAACCCACAAACACACCATTACCAATAGTCGTTTTGTGTTTATTCACACCATCATAATTGCAGGTGATGGTACCAGCGCCAACGTTCACTCCCTCTCCCACCTCAGCATCACCCACATAACTGAGGTGGTTGATTTTACTGCCTTTGCCAATGGAAACCTTTTTAGTCTCGACAAAATTACCAATTTTCGCACCTTCAGCTAACTGGGAGCCTGGGCGCAGGCGTGCGTAGGGACCAATGGTGCAACTGGACGCTAACTCCGAGTCTTCTATCACGCTATTGGCGTGAATCACGGTATTATCACCCACCTGACTTTCTTTTAAATAACAATTTGGCCCGATATGAACGTTATTCCCGAGCGTTACCTCCCCCTCAATCACGCAATTAACATCAATAACGCAATCACTGCCAACTTTTAACGTTCCACGACAATCAAAGCGACTTGGATCCAGTAAAGTTGCGCCCTCTACCATTAACTGTTCAGCAACTTCACGCTGATAAATACGCTCCAACTGAGCCTGTTGTAAACGGTTGTTGACCCCCAATACTTCGCTGTCATTTCTTGGAGCGCAAGTCTCAACACGAATACCGCTAACTTTGGCCATAGCGATGATATCGGTGAGGTAGAATTCGCCTTGTGCGTTGTCATTACTTAAGGTGGGTAGCCAGTTGAGCAAATGCTGTCCACTCACCGCCATCACCCCCGTATTAATCTCCTGAATGCCTAACTGCTCGGCGCTGGCGTCTTTCTGCTCGACTATCGCGCACACGTCTCCGTTTTCACGAACAATTCTGCCGTAGCCGCTTGGATCGTCCATTGTTACGGTGAGCAAACCCATTGAACTGTCACTCACCTTGGAAACCAAATTTTTAAGGGTTGCTGTTTTGATAAGCGGTACATCGCCATAGAGAATAAGAACCGTAGCATCGACGTCCAAGCTGGGTAGTACTTGTTGCACCGCATGGCCGGTACCCAATTGTTCGCGTTGCTCAATAAACGCTATACCCGGAGCCGCCAGTTGTTGCTCAACCTGTTCTGCGCCATGACCAACCACCACCTTAATGCCTCCAGCATCAAGCTCTCGGGCTCGATCAATAACATGAGAGACAAAGGCCTTTCCTGCCAGCGTATGTAAAACCTTGGGCTTGGTTGAGCGCATACGAGTGCCCTTCCCTGCAGCGAGAATAACAATATCGAGCATAGCAATTCCTTATAGAACTTAGATTATGACGAAGAGGCCTCTGGTTAAGTTCAAATAGCCTGCAAACGCGCAGCTATATTTGAGGGCCTCTGACAACAATTTTTTACAACAACACCAAACACAGCCGTGATTAGGACAGCCTCTATTTTGCCATTGAATACCCGTCTTTACGAATAACTTGCGCGTTAATATACAGAGCAATGTTAGTCACTATCACTCCGTAAGTTTGAAAATGTCGCCATCACTGAGTATCACTATTCAGAACGACAAATGGTTTGTTGGGGCCTTAGTGGGCCTCGTCCCAATTGTCTCCAATACCCGCTTCAACTAATAGCGGGACACTTAAGCTCATGGCATTCGCCATTAAGGAACACAGTTGCTTTTTAACATTTACCGCGCAATCTTCCGCGACTTCAAAGACCAGTTCATCGTGTACTTGCATTATCATGCGGGCATCAATTTTCTCAGCGTCAATCCAGCCGTCAACATCAATCATCGCACGCTTAATAATATCCGCCGCAGTACCCTGCATGGGAGCATTAATTGCGGTACGTTCAGCGGCTTGGCGGCGCATGCCATTACGAGCATTTATTTCTGGCAAGTATAAACGTCGCCCTAGAATCGTTTCCACATAACCGTTTTCAGCTGCACTTTTTCGAATACTATCCATGTATTTGGCCACACCAGGATAACGTTCAAAATAGGTATCAATATAACGCTGGGCATCGTTGCGACCAATATGTAACTGTCGAGCTAGGCCAAAAGCACTCATGCCATAGATCAGGCCAAAATTAATGGCTTTTGCACTGCGTCTCTGCTCCCCGGTCACAGCCTCCAAGGGCGTATCAAAAACTTCTGCTGCTGTGGCTTTGTGTACATCAAGGCCTTTGGAAAAAGCCTCTTGCAAACTTGGGTCTGCACTTAAGTGGGCCATTATGCGCAATTCTATTTGCGAGTAGTCGGCAGCTAATATTTTGTAACCCGCTGGGGCAATAAACGCCTGTCGAATTCTTCTACCCGCCTCTGTACGTATTGGAATATTCTGCAAATTTGGATCACTAGACGATAATCGGCCTGTGGCAGTTACGGCTTGATGATAAGAGGTGTGTATGCGGCCTGTACTCGCGTTAACCATTTGCGGCAGTTTGTCCGTATAGGTGGACTTTAATTTTGCCAAACCTCGGTATTCCATAATCAGCTGCGGAAGCGGGTAATCTAATGCTAATTCCTGTAAGACTTCTTCAGCTGTGGAGGGCGCGCCTTTGGGCGTCTTTTTTATAATCGGTAAATTAAGTTTTTCAAAGAGAATTGCACCCAGCTGTTTTGGAGAACTCAAATTAAATTCTTCTCCGGCTTCTTCAAAGGCACTTTTTTGTAGCGTTTCCATAGTTTTTGCATGCTCAATGCTTTGTTGAGCAAGCGCTTTAACATCGATATAGGCGCCGTTGCGCTCCACCTTTGACAAGATAGGCACTAAAGGCAGCTCTACATATTCAAATATTTTTTTCGGCCCACTTTCGCTTGCTAGTTGTGGCCATAAGCATTCATGCAAACGCAACGCTATATCGGCATCTTCTGCCGCGTAAGGCCCGGCTTCATCCAGCTTGATTTGATTAAAGGTAAGCTGCTTTGCGCCCTTTCCGGCAATGTCTTCAAAGTGAATGGTATTATGGCCAAGATAATGCTGCGCCAAAGTATCCATATCATGACGGTGAGATGTGCTATTAAGCACGTAACTTTCGAGCATGGTATCAAAGGTAATTCCTTTTAAGGCAATACCGTAATTGGCAAGCACGCTGGCATCGTATTTCAAATTTTGGCCAACTTTTTTTAGCTCAGGGTTTTCCAACAGAGGTTTTAGTGCCGCAAGTACACTGTCTCTTGAAAGTTGCTCTGGTGCCCCTAAATAGTCATGAGCAAAGGGTACGTACGCTGCTTTGCCCACCTCAACCGAAAATGAAACTCCCACGAGCTCCGCTTCCATGTAATGTAAACTTGTCGTTTCTGTATCAAACGCAAATAGTTCAGCACTTTCCAATACCTTGAGCCACGATTCAAATTTCTGCTGCTCTAGCACAATGTCATATTCGCCCTCGAGAGCTTCGGGTTTATCCGCTAGCTCGGTCGGCAGTTCGTTTTCAATTTCACTAATCCAACCTTTAAATTCGAGGTCGGTATACCATTGTTGAAGTAGCTCATTATCTGCAGCTTGGTGTTTTAGTTCCTCGATCGGAACACTCAAGGGCACATCGGTTTTAATAGTTGCTAATTGATAGGAAAGATAGGCCTTATCTTTGTTTGCTTCTAACTTTGCTCCCATGGTTTTTGCTCCACGAAAACTTAAACTCGCGACTTCATCGATACGCTCATAGATAGTATCTAAGCTCCCCAAGCCCTGCAGTAGTGCTAATGCCGTTTTTTGACCTACCCCTGGCACACCAGGAATGTTGTCAACTTTGTCTCCCATTAGCGCGAGGTAGTCGATAATCAGCTCAGCGGGAATACCAAATTTTTCAACAACACCCGGAATATCCATCAAGGTATTGGTCATGGTATTCACCAAGGTAACATGCTCATTTACCAGTTGCGCCATGTCTTTGTCTCCAGTAGAGACAACAACAGGCAACCCTTTTTCAGTGGCTTCTCTAGCGAGGGTTCCAATA
>Ga0065722_101801_pt1 | contig 40504 bp, 35 predicted proteins | sample BansetMetagenome_FD_59109 | JGI IMG/M metagenome (GOLD analysis project Ga0065722, IMG submission 59109) | Bankia setacea gill microbial communities from Puget Sound, Washington, USA - Caecum Enriched | ecosystem: Host-associated > Mollusca > Digestive system > Ceca | place: United States... | reverse complement strand
AGGTTGTTTTTCCATCGTTTAAATGGGTAACTCCGCAATATGTATAAATTATGCTCGTATCGGTTGATCCGCAGTCTATTTTTACAAGATTAAATTGGTTCTATAGTCTTAGGGCTCAATAGGTACTATAGGGTTATACATTAAAGGGTTAATACCGTCGAAATAATTAACTTTAACAAAGTGTGATGCGTCTCTCGCCCACTGAATACGGCGATCTTAATATTGGCCCGAATAATGCTTTATGGATATCAGATGCAGTTTTTATAACTTAAATGGATATCTGGGCATGAAAAAGATTACCGCTATTGGCGCTTTATTCGTATTATTTCTGGTAGCCGTTCAAGCACAAGCGGCTGTATTAACTGAGGGTTTTGAAGACGCTTTTCCAGCATGGGAGAATGAATGGTTAGGGCAGAACAGTAATTTACACAATTATTACGGAGATGAGCATACGTTGCGAGGAAACAATTACGGCGTATGGATGGATGATGGTGATGGCGTAAGAGGTACCGATACCGTTGAGTTTGTGTTTGACGCTGTGTTTGGTGCAAGTATCACGTCATTATCTTTCGATGTGTCAACCTACATCTCGGGTCTTTCGGTAGAGGTATTCGATATTTCGGGTGTTAGTGTTTTAAATGAGATTGTTTCGGTGGGTAGTGGTTCAAGTTTTGATACCTTTTCCGTGGTGTCGGGCAATGGCGTGTCTGGTTTCACGTTTTATACAACCGGCTCTCAAATTGAAGGTAATACCATTTTAGATAATGTGACGGTTACAACCGGCGCGATAGATGTCGCCGAACCAGGATCTTTCGGTTTAATGTTAATTGGGTTGGCGGGTTTGATTGTGTCACGTAAACGAAAAATATCTTAATACAATAGAACGGTTCTTTCTAAAAAGCCTCGGCACTATGGTGTCGAGGCTTTTTTTATTTGTAATAGAAGGTCAGTGAAAAAACTCGATATCCCCCAGTGGTATGTTATCGCCAGGTTCTTCAATATGCAGTGTTATTGTGCGGTGTGTTTCGTTTGCTCGGCCGTAATGAGTGTAAACATCGAGGGTTGCTGTAACCGGCCCAAAATATTCGATCTGGTTTTCACTGTAGAAGCTCGTTTCAATTTTGTATTGTCCTGGCATTGCGAAGCGAGTGAGGTATTCCTCTGGCCCGAAGCCATCAATGGCATCGAAGGGTAGATAACCGTGAGCAACGCTGACGGGGTTGCCATAATGTACATCTTCTTTGCTGGGTTCTTCAATCCATAAATCAAGGTCGGCGTTTCTCGAGTTCCAAGACAGCACTATACGTATATCGAGTTCAAAATTCTCAAGTAGAGTGTCGTCCAACCTTTGCGCGTTTTTTCTAAGAGAGGGGTGTAGGTTGAGTAGGTGGTTGAGCTCAGTTAACGCGGTAATGCGCATATAGTTTTCGGCCTCCCATGGGCCCAGAATAACACGCAGGTAATATTCTACGGCGTTTGCTAGTGCGCTAATGTCAGATGAGTGGCGGCCTATGGCTTCCCAGGTTAATGCGAGATCTCTCCAGCTAGCAGGTTGATGTGGGGCAATTTGTGCAATATGTTCGAGAACTACCAGCGCAGTAGTCAGTTCATTAGATTGCATTAAATTGTATGCGACCATGCGTTCCATTCCTGCATTCTCAGGGTGAATCTCCAGAATGTTGGATATTACAAGGAAGGCTTCTTGTGGGCGTTGCAGTTGTAATAGGTAGTGGCTTACGTCCATGTAAAATGTTGGGCTTTCACGGTAATTTTCTCTTAGTTTAAGGTACTGCTCGTAAGCCAGTGGTGGGGCTACTGCCTTCAGTGGGGTTAAGTAGGGTGCATTGGGGGCCCAAGGTGTTAAATTAATGGTGTTGTTGGCATCATTGGGGTTATCGCTAGCGCGCATTCCAGCAACCCAAACCTCTTCGACTAAACTATTCTCATGATCAAAACCCAAAGCGTTACAGTTGTGGGTGCAGGGCTTTTGGGATAAAAGTGATTGCGCTTTTTTTATAGAGATTGGTTTTGCTTGATGCCACCATTTTGCACGCTGGCTCCAAGCGTCTAGTAGATACTGCATTATAACGGTATCTTGACTGGGTTCATTTTTCTGCGAGTCGAGCAGCTCCTGTCGTAGAGTCTCGTATTGCTGCGCATTATAAATGTTATGCGGTGGCCGAACGCCATAAAAAACATAGTCATTAATGTCCTCTAGTACAATCAAGCTTGTATACGGTGTCACTAGCCCGTGCTTTAATCCAAAATCTCTAATGTGGTGCTCGTTTCGTTTAGGGTTAGCCATGTGTTGGTTTAGCCATGCAGTCGTGAAGTTCTGCAGAGCCGTCTCGGACTGTGGCGTTTGATCAATATTAATAGAGTGATCGGACGTTACTCGCGTTGTGAGTTCGGATATTGCGTTATCACCTGTTGCTTTTGCGTAAATTTTTAACGTGTAACGGCCGTTATAATCAAAATGGGTTAGCCACTCGGTATTGGTGGAGGCTGGGCGAAGTTTGGGGGCAAGAACGCCGAGTGATTGAGCCAGTTTTTTGGGAGAGTAACGATTGGTGTCGAGCACTACGCCTCGTGATTCGTGCGCAATATTCCTAAGAATTGCCTCATGTAATTTCGTGTTACAAAGAATGGGGTAAGTTGGCATTTTAACCGCGGGCAATTCTTCGTTACCGAGTGTCGATAGGCCATCGCTAAACAATAATGCAATATCTGCGCTGGAGGTATTGGCGGCAGTGAGTGCGCCCTGAAGGTGGCTAGCCCCGTCATAGGGTACCTCTGATAATCGCTTGAATAATGCAATAATACCTTTTTCGTTAAAGGGAAACGTTTCTAATGGGGAGTTGGTGGCCGAAAACCGATGTAATTGAAGTTCGGTTGGCTTGGGTTTTCGTTTTTTGATGTTTTTTAAAAGCGATTTTAACGTTGCTATTTTTTCATTATGGCTGTTTTCCATTGAAAGGGAGCTATCCCAAATAATTAACAGGGAATCTATTTTTTCTACGCGGTCAAGTAAAGCTACGTTAACGTTAATTTCACCCTTTACATAGAGTGCATCGTTTTTAAGTGTATGAGACCAGCGAGCATTCCTGCGGGGGTAGATGCGCAGTTTAGTTGTTTCTAGCTGTGAAACTCTTGCACTGTCTTGCTGTAATGTTGCCTTAATAATATTGTGATGTTGCCCAGACCTTGATGAAAGTATTTGTCGAGGAAAGGGGTGAGTAATAAGTTGCGGCAATTTTTTTGGACGCTCTGTGCGAATGTGAAGATTGATTTCAGTTGAGGGGTCTAGTAATTCGGTAGGAAATTGATAGAGCAGAGAGCCATTTAATTGTCGTTTTAGTATCTCTGTTGACGTAAGTGTGATTGTGCGAGTACCGCCTCCGGGCACGGGATAAACTTCCGTTGTAAAGCGATTCCCTCGGGTATATTCAACAATGCCCGGATCAATTTGTTGGTCCTGTATTTCTTCGAATGCCTCTCGGGCTTTATTTTTTTCAACTGCAACGGCATTCGTCATTTCACCGTCAATATCCAGTGCGTATCCTGTCACTATTGCGCCGTCTGCAATGGGAAGATTAATGTAAGCTTCTGTGTCGCTCCGATAAAGATTGCGTAGCGTGTAGGTTGCTACAGTAGAGGCTAGGGAACCGTCAATAGTGACGTTAAGGTTCAGTTTTTCTATTTGAATACCTTGATTGTAACCATTTATGGCAATGGTTTGGTAATATCGGCTGTGCTTTTTACGCTCAAGTACGAGTGTTTCGTCGTCGTAAAGCAATGTTAATGTGTTCTTGGAAATCGAGTAAATGGCCGGGTTGTCATAGTCGTTTTCTATGAAAAGATGCTCTTTCTCCGCCGAATATCGATAGGTTTCTCGGTAATGCTCGTCTCCATCAATTTGTTCAATAATGATTCGATTGCCGGGCTCAAATTGTAGAGCTGTAATATTATGCTCGTCGGTTGGGGTGCTGAGAGCCCAGCGGCCAATGAGGTGATCTGTTTGTGCGTAGGCTTGTACCGAGCCCAATACCCCTAACATTACCCCTAAAGCAATTCCAAACGTGTGCAGTATATTCGCCATGCGTATTTTCCCTATGATGGTCGGCTTTCTCTTGTGAAGGTATATTCACCTTGGCTGAAATATTGTCTAATTTTGCTACACTACACCACTTTTTTAAAGCTAGTTTGGCGCTTGGGGCGAAATGGCGATTATCGGTATAGATTTTGTAGGAGGAGGGCGTTGGCTTATCCCTAACCGCTTGGGCGAAGGGATAAGCCCTTCTGTTGTTGGTTTAGATGATAATGGAAAAGTAATGGTGGGTAAAATCGTGTTAGCTAAACGCAATTTAGTGCGCTTGAACTGTCAGCGTTGGCGCTGATTTTTCTACAATAAAGGGCTTTTTTTAATGGGATACTTATGTCGAGTGCGCTGTTTGGCCTCGCCGCGCTTCTAGCAGACCGATGTATGCTACTGATGTATTGGTTGATGGAATGTTCTGTTTGGCAGGCCAGTCTCGGGAAAAAACTATTGGGGTTGAGGGTTGTTAATCGAGATGTTCAGGGTGTGGGGTGAGCTTCGCCATTTTATGTGTGTCCACAAAAGTTACGTGGTTTTTTAATTGCTTTCTCTCGGGCAATTTTCTTCACGATAGGTTAGGCCGTACTTATGTTATACGCGTGGACGATAATCGGTTTGCAGGAGGCCCCGCGTTTAATTTTTGCTCGCGAACCTATACGCTGGAATTAAAATAATAAGAATTTATTGGTACTCTAGGGCTTTCGCCAATTGTTGGTTTTTACTGAATTATTTTTTTATAGGCGTTAAGGGCTACCTCGGCATAGGGACAGTCGCGATTCGCTTGCATGCGTTCGTAGTGCCGTATTAGTTTGTGTATATACGTGCGTTTGATGTTGGACATGTCCCGCCACAGCGAATCACCGATTATGGTGACGGGTTGAAACGATTCAGTGTTTAGTTGGGCGGGCGATCTTCCGCAATGGTAACGAAGCCATAGGTGTTCGTGGCTAAAGTTTTTCTCTGTGACAAAACTTTCCTCAATTAACGTGAAATGTTGTTCGCGTAGAAAAGAACGTAATTCAAAGGTATGTGAATTGGGGCTAAGAATAAATTCAACGGCTGAGCCTTTTTTCAATCGGTCGATAATACCTTTTAATATGGCCTGTAAGTTTTGTCCTCCAACACCAGCAATGATAACTAATGAGCGTTGCTCGGCCGGAAGCGACAAGCGGGTTGCATCTGCGGCTATAAAGTGCAGGCGCCCGTCGTTTAGGCTTGCGTAATCTGTTTCTAGCGTGTTTATGATAGAAGCCACTTTATCAACGAGATGAATATGTGTTGTAGGAAAGCGTTGATGTAAGTGCAGCCCCAACCGGCCGTGATCACAGCATATATCCCAAATAGTGCTGTAAGTATTTGCAGAGTTTATCCACTGAAAAATATGATTTAGGCGTTGGCCTAAACGTCTGATGATTTTATCGTCCATGCGGGATATCTATGATGGTATTGAAGGTAGGGTTGGGGAGTACGGAATTAGCGTTGCTGCATCGAGGTGTTGTGCCTGCGCGATGAACGCTTAGCCTAGCGTACTGCGCAATAATACGTGATTAGCGCCGTTATTTCTTTTGTTTTTTAGGTTTATTGGCGATGCATCTAGAGAATGTTCTCCCATATAGCGCTGGTGATTTTCGAACGTTGTAGAACGTAGCGTGTAGTGTATCGACTAGGCATGAGATTTGCCTTTGTTTGTTCCGTAATGCACTGTTGCGTGTTAACAGGTACTGCTTCGCCTTCCATGCGTTGATTTTGCTGCCTAATTACTCGTACGCTAAATAGTGGTGATAGGCCGTTGCGCTAGGTGCTACGGGCTTCGGCGTGGCGGGNGTATTGTTAAGAATAAAGCGTCGCCAAATGGCAGGGTTTTTTTATGTTGGTATTCCATTCTCTATCTATACTTGTTGGGCAAAGCAGTGTCCCACTCTCTTCATTCAAGTATTAAGTTTAATGAGCGATAATAGACGTACTCAAGTTATAACAATTAATCAGCTTCAGCCTGGAATGTTCGTGGTTAAGCTTGATATTCCTTGGATTGATAGCCCGTTTCTCAAGCATACCCGTCTTATTAAAAGCGTTACAGAGGTCGTAAAGCTTCGAGAGTCTGGCGTAAAAAAAGTTGTAATTGATCTATCTAAGGGGCGTGCCTCGTTGTCTGCTGACGCGCCCGAGGGCAAAGAGCTAACATCGGAAAAGGGTAGGGGGGGTAGTGGAGAGGGCTCTATTTCGCCTGAAAAATTGTCGGTGATAAAGAGTAAGTCAGCGGTAGTCGAGGGTGTATCGCAAGATGCTACTCTAGCGTTAGCCGCAGAGATGAAGTTAGCTGTCAATATTCGAACAGAGATTAAAAATACGGTTGAAATATTGAATGCTAATTTGGAAAGTGGCAAGGTTGTCTCTGCCGATACGTTATTCCCGTTAATAGATCAAACATTGGATAGCCTTGAGCGTAATAATCAAGCCCTACTTAACCTCGTGCATTTAAGCCGAAAGTCAAAAAAAATAGTCGATCATGCCTTTAGTGTATTCTGTTTAACATTAAATCTGGCGCTTGCATTAAAGTTAAGCGAAGAAGAGCGTGGGGCGCTCGCTATCGCAGCTTTATTGCACGATAGCGGTTGGTTGCAGTTACCCCTCAATTTGATGGGAAAGCGTTCTCGTTATGTAGGTACTGAAACAAAGCTTGTTCACTCTCATCTTGATATTGGATTGAAAATGCTGAGCCATTCAGCATTACCGCGTTTAGTTGTTCGTATCATTCGTGAACACCATGAACGTTGTGATGGTAGCGGTTATCCTGCAGGCCTTAGTGGTGATATGATGCACTCAGCGTCAAAGGTATTAGCGGTAGTCGATACTTATGATGAGTGTGTACATCAGCTGAAGGACAAACCGGGAATGTTACCGACGAATGCTTTGCGTTATTTGTATCGCGAGGCAGACAGTGGGAAATTTGATGCGACGGTAGTGGCCGCACTCATTAATATTCTTGGTGTGTACCCCGTTAGTAGTGCCGTGCGTTTAACTACAACTGAAAAAGCGGTCATTGAGCAGGTGTTTATCGAGACACACTTAGAGCCAATTGTTCGAATTATTTACGATAAAAACGAAAAGCCGCTACGCGAACCTTATGTTGCAGATTTGCGCGACCCCTCTAATCAGCACCGAAAAATTAGCGAGCTGCTTTTGCCTGGTGATTTAAAAGATGATCCTGAAAGACGATTGGTACCGGTATTCGAATGACGTTAACGTTTCAAGAAGCTAAAAATATTTTACAGCAATGGCCAGACGGCTTAATTGCTTTAGATGAAAATGGTTATATTCTTTGGTTGTCTGATTATGCCACAACAGTATTGGGTTGGGATTCGGTCGGTACAATCGGTAAGCATATACACGATCTACTGTGTGTACATTCTCGTGAGACTCATCATGACGCTAAAGACTGCGTGCTAATGGCGCAGAGCGATATTCACTTAAACGTTATGACGTCTGCCTATTGGTTGGCCAATAATGGTGAGTATGTGGGTGTTGATTATCGTGTGATGGTTTCACCTGTGGAGTCTGAATGCCATCGTATCGTTAGCTTTTTCGAAAATAGATATCAGCAACATAATTATGAAGAGCTTACTAAGTTTGCTGGTTTCGTAGAGAAAAGTCCGGGCGCAATCGCTGAGTTTGACCATGAAGGGCAAATGTTATTCGGAAACCGTGCGATGCAAGAATTATTGCTGGCACATGGTTTTGATGGCAAAGGGAACGCTAAAATATTCCCGCCGGAATTAAATATTTTTTGTCGGCATTGTTGCTTTGATAATGTCAGCACTACACACATTGATGTAGAGGTAGATGGATATTGGTTTAGCTGGAATTTTTATCCATTAGAAGAAAAAAGTGGTACCACCGTCATTGGGTACGCTTTTAACGCAACGGAAAGGCGAATCGCTCAGCAGCAGGCGCAAGTGACGAGGGCGCAAGCGAGGCGTGATTTTTACGCGAAAATGATACATGAATTACGCACCCCACTAAACGCGATTGTAGGTTATTCCGATCTAATTTTATGCCGTGCAGATGAGCGCATGACCGATAAAGATAAGCGGGCGTTGCGAGGTATAAAAATTGGTGGAATGCAATTAAATGAACTTATTTCGGACACACTCGATATATCAAAAATCGAGGCGGGTAAAATGACGGCCGAAATTGAGGATTTCCAGGTAGATTCGGTTGTAGCGGATATCAACGAGCAAATGAGTTATTTGGCCGACGCAAAAAATCTCGATTATATGATCCGGTGTACCCCTAATCTTAATGTTACGAGTGACCGCAGAAAAGTACGGCAAATTTTGGTTAATCTAATTTCTAATGCCATTAAATACACGAAAAAAGGGCGTGTGAGTGCAACAATTGAGTGTTCTGATAACGGCAATACGTTTACGATAAGTGTAACGGATACCGGTGTAGGTATTCCCATGGATCAGCTTTCGCTGCTCTTTAAGGAGTATCAGCAAGTAAGAGAAACGCAGAACCGTGGTATACAAGGCACTGGGCTAGGGTTGGCGTTGGTAAGTGAATTGATTCAGGTGCTAGACGGAAATATAACGGTAGACAGTGATTACGGGAAGGGCAGCACCTTTACGGTGGTACTGCCGCAAACCTCTATAGAGACACCCGCTGTCTAGAATAGGGTGTAAAAATTAGCGGTCGTATTGACATAGATAAGCGGTGTCGACACTTACTTTTAAATCAAAATTTGTATTCGCTTCTACTTCAAACGTTTGGCCTGAGATAAAGGTTTGCCAGTGATCTCGGCCCGGCAGTTTTACGATTAGTTCGCCGCTCACAACGGTCATTATTTCGCGGCAATCGGTGCCGAAAGTGTACTCTCCAGCAGCCATAACACCTACGGTTGCAGGTAAAGATGCCGTTTTAAATGCAATTGATTTCACTTTTCCGTCAAAATATTCGTTTACATCTAACATGAAATTATCCCTAGAGTTGGTGTGTGCTAGCGTCTTAGCGCCGTAGAATTTCGGCGCGGATTATAGCGTTTAATAGGGGGCGTGGCTATTTCCGTCGTTTGGCTCTTGTGGGCGACTAAATTGTAAATCGTAGGCAAACGCCAAGATATGAGCAACCGCAACGTAGACCTGCTCTGGAATACTATCACCGAGTTCTAGTTGCGTAAGCAGCTCTACCAGCGGCCCGTTGTCACAAAGGGGCACACCCGCGTCTTGCGCAAGCCGGATAATCTCATCGCCTTGTTCGCCAAACCCTTTGGCCGTAATTGTTGGCGCTTGTTGGCCATCATAAAATAGTGCAACGGCTTTGGTTGGCACATCATCATTTCTCATACGTCGCCTCTCGTCGATTTTCCCCAATAAGTAGTAGCCAGTACTTGGAAGTTAACTGTGAATATTACGTTCGAATATCAATGAGTGTTTGTTTAATAGGCATGGCCATTGTGGGAGGTTTTCCTGCTTCTAAGCGCAAATCTTCAACATCTAACCCTTTTTCTTCCAGTAGGGCTTTCAGTGCAGTAAGGCGTGCAGCGGTTCGAGACCTCACGTCTTCGTGTTCACTCCAAAAACGGGTGGTTATTCGATTACCCGTTAGGGTTATTTCCGTCGCAAGCGGGCCGTAGTCGTCAAGCTCTAGCGTCATAAAAAGGGTCCAGCGCTGCGCTTTTTGTTTTTTGGCAGCGTTGTTCGGTGGAGGCGTATCGCTTTCTTGCTCTGGTGTTGCGTAGTAAGGGGTAAGTTGCAGGCTAACGGGAATGATGTGTTCCTGAAGTTTAAGCGAAAACTCCAGCATCACGGGCCCGGTGTTTACGTCGGTTGAACGATTGAGTAGTTGACGAATTTGATTGGCGGAAATATTGGCGAGCCCTATGGCTGAGGCGGCTGTCAAAATACGGGCTATTTGAGTTTTGAGCTCGAGCGATTGTTTTGGAGCGACTGCGGCATTGGCAGTCAGTTGTTTTAAGGTATCGATAAGCGGGGAGAATTCGCGTAATAGCGTTGCCGCACGTGAAAGCGTGTGTTGCAAGGTTGTGCTCGCTGGATCGGGACGGTTTGTGGGTAGAGGCTCGGGTGAGCTTTTCGACGCTTCGGTAAATATTTGCAGTAAAAGATTTTTAGTGTCGTATTTAAATGGCAATGCGCTAGTGGAGTTGGTCAATGATTGCGTTGGTTTATCCATGTTGGCTCGAATATTATTTTCGAGATAAGGCCCGCTCTGCTGGATTATGTGTTTAATATTTTGTGGCGACAATTGGGACGCAGATTGTATATTCGGTTGAGTAAGGCGTGTAACCGCGTTGAGCAAATTTGGATTAACAACGTGGGTTTTAAGTGCTGAAGGGAGTGTATTAAGCGCCTTATGCAGCGTGTTTATCGTTGTTACGCTATTTTTCAGGGGTTGTTGGTAGGGCATGTGTAGACGCAGCGCGTGTTGTAATGTTTGAAGCGTGCTTGTGGTTTGTCTCGATTCCACCGTGGGCGATTGGCGTTCGATATTGGCTGTCGGTGCGTTTTTTATCACGTAATCACGTGCGCTTTTAAACAGGTCGGATGTTTGCGTATCGGCCTTGGCCGTAAGTTGGCTCGTTGGGGTATTGTGAGCGCCTTGCAATAGTTGCACATTGCCATCGGCACGTACTTGAATATTAACGGCACTGCTTATGCTGAGTGAAACCGGTGAGAGTAGTGTAAAGGTTTTGGGAAGCGTTGAATTGTTAGCCGTGGGTTGCAATTTTACGCGTAAAAAGTGCAGTGACGGTGACGCTTCAAGCAGTTGTAGTAGCGCCTTCGATACTGTTGGGCGTGCCGTCGCTATTGGTGTTGGGTTTTGGTTTGGGTGTTGTGTCGAGTCGTTTTTTCCTGCGGTACTGCTAGAGGCCGGTGAAGGCGGTGTGGTCAGGCTTTTGATTAGCGCTTGTCTTTGCTCGACAGTTACCACTGTTTGTTGCTCGACTGTTACGTTAACGGTTTGGTTGGGTGTAGCATTAACTAATTTAACCAGTGAAGCAGTCGAGTTTGTTGGTGTACTGCGACTTCGAATACTACCTTGCGTGCCCGTGGGGGTATTAATCGGTGGTATTTCCATCGTGCCCGTCCTAAACGCTATAGTGATTTGTAACTGCTTAAACGGTAGCCATATGTGTGCTGGCTATTGCTACTCCGTTTAAATAATGTACGCGTAGGTTGTTGGCGGCGCGCATTTTTTACTGATACCAAACGGGAGCTGTAACGTTATAATAGCTGCCCTTAGGATTTTTACCTTGGAGACAATCGGTTGCCTTTCCAACTTTCACTCACCAATCTTGCGTGTGAGCGCGAAGAACGTTTACTGTTTAGTGGCGTGAACGCAACCTATGGGGCCGGGGATATCGTCCAAGTGGCAGGGCCAAACGGTGTGGGGAAAACAACGTTACTCAAAATGATTGTAGGGCGCTTAATGCCCGCGCAAGGCAGAATAGACTGGACCCCCATTCAGCGGTGTGATGAGCCGCCTTCCCTGTATGAATCTCTGCTTTATATTGGTCATCAGCCGGCGGTTAAAGCATCCTTAACCGCTCTCGAAAACTTACAGTGGTACTTTGGTCTTAATGGCGTTAAGTCTATCAACGACGTTTCTTCACCCTCCCTTGCAGACTACGAGAAGGCGCTCGACAAGGTTGGGCTTTCCGGTTATGAGCATGTTGAATGCTGTCAGATGTCGGCGGGGCAGCAGCGACGAGTTGCATTAGCGCGTCTGTTCTTAAGCTTTGCGCCGCTATGGATATTGGATGAGCCTTTTACGGCCATTGATACACGCGGTGTTCAGGCGCTAGAAACACAGATACAGCAACACGCCGAACGGGGTGGTATTGTCTTGCTTACTACTCATCAAACGCTTGCCATTCAAACGGTTAAAATCTTGGATCTTGCGCATTTTTTGCCCGAGAACCCACGCGTAGGTGGTGAAAAACCATTAATGACAGGTCCCCTAAATGATTAGATTACCGTCATTGGGGTCAGTTTTCTCGGCTAGCTTACGGCGTGAGCTGTTGTTAGGTTTTCGTAATCGTGGCGATATGGCGAATCCCGCTATATTTTTTCTTTGTGTAGTGGTTTTCGTGCCTTTGGGTATTAGCCCAGAAGCAAAGGTGTTAGCCACACTCGCCCCAGGAATAATCTGGATAGTGGCGTTACTGGCAACGCTACTGTCATTAGATAGGCTTTTTCAAGCGGATTATGAAGACGGTTGTCTTGAGCAGATGGTGTTAAGTGGGCAATCGCTCTATTGGCTTGTTATTGCGAAAGTGATTGTTCATTGGCTCATTACAGGGCTTCCGCTTATCTTGCTAGCGCCAGTACTTGGTGTAATGATGTCGTTGCCAGAAGCGGGGTATTGGCCAATGGTCGTTTCACTGTTACTCGGTACCGGAAGCCTTAGCCTTATAGGCTCCATAGGCGCGGCGCTAACAGTGGCCTTAAGGCGCGGCGGGCTGTTATTATCGCTGATTATCATGCCGCTTTATGTGCCGGTTCTCATCTTTGGGTCGGGCGTGGTGCGCAATGCAATAGAAGGTTTCCCTATCGACGGGCAGCTGGCTATTCTAGGGGCGTTTTTAGCGGGGTCTCTTATGTTGGCACCACTGGCGGCGGCAGGTGCGTTAAAAATTGGTCTAGATCATTAAATTGAAGGAGTCAGCGTGGCTTGGCAGTGGTTTCACCGATTAGGTTCTCCTCGTTGGTTTTTTGAAAAAACAGCAGTGTGGAGTGTGGGGCTTGGGGTGTTAGCCGTGGTTATGCTTATTATTGGCAGTCTATGGGGGTTGGGCTTTGCGCCACAAGATGCCAAACAAGGTAATAGCTACCGCATAATATTCATACATGTACCGTCGTCATTTTTAGCCTTAGCGGGCTATTACATAATGGCGATTAGTGGCGCTATTGGCTTGATTTGGCGAATGAAAATGTCGTTTATTGTGATGAAGTGCGCGGCTCCATTAGGCGCTGTGCTCACTTTTATAGCGCTTATCACCGGCGCTATATGGGGAAAACCCACATGGGGCACGTGGTGGGAGTGGGATGCTCGTATCACTTCGATGCTGGTATTGTTTTTTTTGTATTTGGGTATCATTGCGCTACAAGAAGCTTATAAAAATCAAGAGAGCGCAGATAAAACCAGCGCCATACTGGCATTAGTTGGCATGGTGAACATTCCTATTATTTATAAATCGGTTGATTGGTGGTACACACTGCATCAACCGGCCACACTTAAATTAACCGAAAAATCTTCTATCGACCCGAGTATGGCTTACCCCTTAATTTGGATGATTTTAGCGTTTTATGTCACCTATGCCTGGCTACTGCTAATGGGCACCCGTGTTGAAATTCTTCAGCGAGAAAAACGAACGCGCTGGGTTCAAACATTAATTTTGGGAGGACACTAATGGACGTAGTTTTCCAATTTTCCAGTGTTCAAGACTTTTTTTCTATGAATGGCCACGGCCCTTATGTTTGGGCGAGCTATTTAATAACGTTTAGCGGTATTGCTTTGTTGGCACTGTCTTGTACCGCGGCTAAACGCAAATTCATAAAAACCCAACGCTCTATTTTGAGCCGAAAAACGGATTAAGTTAGCAATGCATCCTAAAAGAAAACAACGCTTAATTCTTGTGACCTTTATTGTTGTGTTAAGCAGTACGGTCATAGGTTTATCCATCTATGCTATGCGCGACAACTTCAACTTGTTTTACCCGCCTTCAGCGATTGTTAAAGGCGAGGCACCTGTTGGTAAAACAATTCGTGCCGGAGGCTGTGTGGTGCCTGGTAGTCTTGTAAGGTCAAAAGACAGTTTAGTGGTCGATTTCAAAGTGACCGATGGTATTGCGGAGCTAGCTGTAATGCATGATGGTATATTGCCGGATCTATTCGGCGAAGGTGAAGCAGCGGTTCTTACGGGCCAACTAAATACGGAAGGGGTTTTTATTGCTACAAAAGTTCTTGCAAAACATGACGAGACCTACACGCCACCAGAAGTTGCCGATACAGTACAAACTAACGGTGAAGAGCATACTGCCACCTGTAAAGGCCTAAGTTATGATTCCTGAGTTTGGGCAAATTGCCTTAATAGTTGCATTTTTACTAGCGCTTTGTTTGGCCGTAATTCCCATGGCCGGCAGTTATAACGGTAGGCTGGTTTGGATGGCTTCCGCCCGCTCGCTCACGGCAGGGCTGTTTGTATTTTTAGCGATTGCGTTTTGCATTCTAGCGTGGTCATTTTATGTAGACGATTTTTCTGTCGCCTATGTTGCAAACCACTCTAATCTTGTTTTACCAACGCAGTACAAGTTAAGTGCTGTATGGGGAGGGCATGAAGGCTCTTTACTACTTTGGGTGTTAATTCTGGCGGGCTGGACATTGGCCGTTAGTATCTTTAGTCGCCGCCTCCCCATCGATATGCTCGCACGTGTGCTGTCTGTAATGGGTATGATAGCCGTTGGGTTTCTATTGTTTATGATAGTGACATCTAACCCTTTCGATCGAGTGTTACCGAACATTCCCCACGACGGCGGTGATTTAAATCCGTTACTACAAGACATAGGGCTTATTATTCACCCGCCAATGCTCTATATGGGGTATGTGGGTTTTTCAGTTGTATTTTCCTTTGCCATAGCAGCGCTGTTGTCTGGTCGCCTGGATGCCGCTTGGGCTCGTTGGTCTCGGCCGTGGACAAATGCAGCATGGTGTTTTTTAACCGTGGGTATTGCGCTGGGTAGTTGGTGGGCTTACTACGAACTAGGGTGGGGCGGTTGGTGGTTTTGGGATCCCGTTGAAAACGCATCCTTCATGCCTTGGTTGGTAGGCACTGCACTTATTCATTCTTTGGCTATGACAGAAAAGCGTGGCGTCTTCAAAAATTGGACGCTACTGCTCGCTATATTTACTTTTTCGCTTAGTTTGCTTGGTACATTCTTGGTGCGTTCGGGTGTGTTAACGTCGGTTCACGCGTTTGCTACAGACCCTACGCGCGGCGTCTTTATTTTAATGTTTTTGGGTTTAGTGGTGGGTGGCTCGCTCACACTGTTTGCCTTACGAGCCCCCATGGTAAAAAGTGTTTCTGGTTTTACCTTATTATCCAGAGAAGCCTTTTTGCTGGCGAATAGCATAATTTTTATTATTGCCGCTAATTTTGTTTTGCTGGGAACGCTATACCCGTTAATCGCTGATGCCCTTAACCTAGGTAAAATTTCGGTTGGCGAACCGTGGTTTAATTTCTTCTTTGTCAAATTAATGGTGATTGTTGCCGTGCTTATTGGCATAGGCTCGATGTTAAACTGGAAAAAAACAGACTACTCCAAAATAAAGCGCTGGCAGGTTGGGCCGCTACTTATCAGCTTATGGCTGGGAACATTTATACCGGGTGTGCTTGAAGGCAGTTACTCAATAGCTGCCGCAATTGCTATCACCCTAGGTGCATGGGTCATATTGTCGACCTTGTCGGATGTTCGTCGTAAAACCCATAATGCTAAAAGCCTTTCAGAAGGCCTTTCAAAGCTGTCGTTGAGTTATTACGGCATGGTGGTCGCGCACATTGGCTTTGGCGTCATTTTATTGGGTGCAAGCTTGAACACCATCTACAGTGATCAGCGAGACGTGCGTTTGCGTATCGGTCAGCCGCTCTATGCCGCCGGTTACGAATATGAATTATTTGAAGTAACCCGAATGCGCGGTGCGAACTATACTGCTGATGTGGGTGATGTGATTGTGCGTCGTCACGGCAAAGAAATAACACGTTTATCACCTCAGAAACGCCGTTACTTTTCTGGCAGTAGCATTATGACCGAAGCCGATATTGATGTTGGCTTCTTCCGTGATATATACGTCGCGCTTGGAGAAGAATTAGATAATGGCGACTGGGCGGTCCGTATCCACTTCAAACCAATGGTTCGTTGGATTTGGTTCGGCGCACTACTTATGGCGATTGGCGGCGCAATATCAATTGCCGATAGACGCTATAAAATAACCAAAAAAAATGATTCTTCTGAACCGGCCCTTGCTCCTAACGCCGAAAAGAGTAAGCACGCATTAAGTGGGGATACGCACAACGATGATGAACTCGAAACGGACGTGCAAGGAGAAACTGAAGGCTCGGTAATCGAAGAGCCGTTGCGGGCTGTAACGCCGACAGGAGCGCCCGAATCGTGAACCGGTTTAAGTTATTTATTCCCTTAATTATTTTTGTGGTAATGGCCGCTTTTTTGTGGAGGGGGCTTTCAATAGATCCAAATCATTTGCCGTCTGCGCTTATCGATAAACCCGTGCCAGCATTTGATCTTCCCAATTTATTGCGTGCAGATGAGCGTGTTACCAACGCCGATTTGGCCGGTAAACCTTATTTGCTTAATGTGTGGGCAACGTGGTGCCCAAGCTGTCGAATAGAGCACCCGTTTTTAAATAAATTGGCGGGCCAAGGTGTTGCTATAGTTGGGCTTAATTATAAGGATGAAAACGAGCCTGCTCGCGAATGGCTTAAAAACTTTGAAGATCCGTACATTATTAATATTGCAGATCAAGATGGTAGATTTGGCCTGGATTTAGGCGTTTATGGAGCGCCAGAAACGTTTGTTGTCGATGCTGAAGGCATTATTCGTTACAAGCACGTTGGTGTTGTTGACGAGCGTGTTTGGCGATCGACACTAGCGCCGATCTTTAATCAATAGTCTTTTTGGACGAGGCTTGTTGTGCGCCTACTACCTGAATACTCTTCGATAACCTCATTGTTATTAGCGCTGCCGTATAAAGGCAGTGACTGGGATGCGGTTATTGATGAAGCACTTGAGTGCTATCGCTCGATGGTTACTAACTTTCTGCAGCACGACAATAGTCTTATAGTACAACTACTCGCTAAACCGGGAAGTGACTGGGCCTCGTGGCTAGAAAAGCTTTGCCGTACAGCTAATTTGTCAAATGCTGAACGGTCCCGTTTAGTTATTATTACCGATATCGACTATGACGATACATGGATTCGAGACTACGGCCCTCTGAGTTTTATTGAAGACGAAAACCAGCAGGGTGCATCGCACTACAGTTATAAATCGTTTAATTTTAACGGCTGGGGTCAAAAATATTCATCGCAGGCCGATAATCAAGCGGCCTTAGCGTTGGTGCGTTATGGCATTGCTCCGCAATTAAAAAGCGATTTTGTGATTGAAGGTGGCGGTCTCGAGATAAACGGTAAGGGCGTCTTATTGGTTAACCGTGATTGTGTTGTGGACGATAAACGCAACGCTGGGCTAAATGACCTTGCGGTCTCCACTATGCTGTATAAAACGTTAGGTCTTCACGATATTAAATGGCTACACAATATCCAGCTTACCGGTGACGATACTGACGGCCACATAGATACCATTGCCCGCTTTATAAATGACGACACAGTCGTGTGCTGTGGTCGTAACCGGCAGCATCACGATGCCGAAGCCCTAGAAGCATTAAACCGACAATTAGAGGGCATTTGTAACGAACAACAATGGACATTGCACACAGTGCCAATGCCTATTGTGCGAAGCAAGGTGGACGACCGTTTACTTCCCGCTACCTACGCTAACTTCCTTATCTGTAACGGCCATATTTATGTGCCAACCTACGGGGCTAGGGAGGATGCAGAGGCCATTTCAACAATGACTGCCATTGCACCCAATTACACAATTGTTCCAATACGGTGTGAAGCTTTACTGGAGCAGCATGGCAGTTTACATTGCGCAACGATGCAAATTGCAGGAGACGCTCTATGAGCCCTCATAAAAAAAATCGTTTTATCGCCGCCGTGGTTCAACAAGCCATCTCTGGCAATGATAAAGACGAGAACTTGCGCGCAACGGAAGAGCACATTCGCGATGCGGTAGCTCAAGGCGCTGAGCTTATCGTGCTACAAGAATTACACGCTACGCAATATTTTTGTCAAGTTGAAGATACCGATGCGTTCGATTTAGCCGAACCTTTAGACGGCATAACGGCACGTTTTATCGCGGCACTCGCGGATGAACTTAATATCGTGATAGTGATGTCAGGTTTCGAAAAGAGGGCGCCTGGCCTCTACCACAATACTGCACAGGTTTATGATGGCGATCGTGGTTGTGTGGGTATCTTTAGGAAGATGCACATTCCAGATGATCCAGGTTTTTATGAAAAGTTTTACTTTACCCCGGGCGATGCAGAAGGTGCAGCCTGCAATGGTTTTTCGCCAGTACAAACACGGCTGGGTAAGCTGGGTGTGCTTGTTTGCTGGGATCAATGGTACCCCGAAGCCGCTCGCTTAATGACGCTGGCAGGAGCCGATTGCCTGATTTATCCAACCGCAATAGGGTGGGACCCAAATGACGATACGGACGAACAGAAGCGGCAATTAGAGGCGTGGATCACAATTCAGCGGTCCCATGCAATTGCTAATGGCCTGCCGGTTCTTGTTGCGAATCGCACGGGTTTCGAGTTGTCGCCTCTGAGCGATGGCGACGGCATAGAATTTTGGGGGTCTAGTTTTATCGTTGGCCCGCAAGGTGAATTTTGTTTGTCGCCGGTTGTAGAAGTGGAAGGCGCCTTTTGTGCCGAGGTAGATCTTGCACGATCAGAGTCCGTGCGTCGGATCTGGCCTTTTCTTCGCGATAGGCGTATAGATGCCTATCACAACCTAACCCGACGATGGCTCGACTAAGCCAAGCCACAATCACCGGTTTGATGGCAATGATGTTGGCCATTCACTCGCCGAGAGCGGGCGTGCCTCCACACCAATGGTGCAGTGCAGCATTGGTGTGCTATTATTGATCTATCCAGTGCTCTTTCACACGACTATCCGGTCTCGGAGGGTCAGTCATGCTATACCACGCTTACGAACTCAATCATGCTGCGCTAGCACCTTTGCGAGAAGTTGTAGACGCGAATAAACGATTTTTAGAATCCCCTTATAATCCCGCATCGTATACTTGGGCAGGTCGAACGGCTGCTGCGGCTTGCGATCTTTTTGAGTCATTCACACGTCGATACGCAAAACCAGAGTGGGGTATTGCCTCCACTGAAATAAACGAGCAAACGATTGCAATTACCGAGCGGATTATTTGGTCGAAACCCTTTTGTCGTTTATTGCATTTTGAGCGCAACATTGACCAGCTTCGTAGCGCCCAGAGTGACGCTGTTACTGCTCATCCCCGTGTATTACTGGTGGCACCTATGTCTGGCCACTACGCTACGTTGCTACGCAGTACTGTTGAGGCCTTTTTACCAAATCATGAGGTCTATATTACCGACTGGTCTGATGCGCGTGATGTCCCACTCAGTAAAGGGGCGTTCGATCTAAACGACTACATAGACTACATTATCGAAATACTCGACGTTCTGGGTAAGGGTTGCCACGTTATTGGTATTTGTCAGCCTGGGCCACCAGTACTCGCTGCGGTTGCGTACATGTCCGAGCACAATAGCCCTGCGCTACCTGCCACTATGACGTTTATGGGGTCACCCATTGATACCCGATTATCGCCCACCGTGCCTAACCAAGTCGCGATGGAAAGGCGATTTGAGTGGTTTAAAGACAACATGATTTATACCGTGCCCTGGCCTAACAAAGGCGTAACGAGGCGAGTGTATCCGGGCTTTTTACAATTAAGTGGTTTCATCACGATGAACCAAGAGCGCCATGTTACGGCGCATCATCAATATTTTGAGCATCTTGTTGAAGGCGACTGCGATAACGCCCAAAAACATCGCGATTTCTATGATGAATATCTCTCAGTGCTCGACTTAACGGAAGAGTTCTATCTGCAAACTATTCGTGACGTGTTTCAAGAGCACACGCTGGCGAAGGGAACCTTTATGCATAGGGGGCAGCTTGTTCGGCCTGAATGTATTACGCAGGTGGGCCTGATGACAGTGGAAGGTGAGAAAGACGATATTTCGGGTATTGGGCAAACGCAGGCCGCACACACGCTTTGTTGCAATATTCCACAGGAGCATCAGTTAGATTATATCCAAAAGGGTGTCGGCCACTATGGGGTATTCAGTGGGAGTCGTTTCCGCTCTGAGGTGAAGCCAAGAATGGAGCTGTTTTTCCAGAAATTTTTTGATGAAAAAACTGAGCGAAAATACCAAAAAGAAAACGCACCGTTGTTTGTGAGTGGTGCGTCCTCGTAACGCCTAATATTAGGGGATAGACACAACGCCTGGGGCTAGCACTATATTATTCGTATGGATTAGTTCCGGCTCTCGTACTGAAATCCCTGCTGGAAGATTACTATTAGTCAGTCGAAACAGGCGAATATTCTCCGAATTAAGTTCGGTAAGAACATCGTGAAAATAATGATTGAATAGTTTATCTAGCGTGCCATCTGATTGAGCAATTTGCATACCTTTACGTAAACGAACCGTGAGTTCAGGGTAATGTTTACTCGCTTGAAAGAAAACAGGGAAGGGGTAATAAATGACTATGTCGGGAACAATAACGAGGTTGTCGTACTGAGTACTAATTTCTTCCAACGTTTGCCGCGCTTCACCGACGCTTAAGGGAATGTAATCAAACCGACCACGACTTAGCATAAAAAAAAGCGATTCAAATGAACTGCTAAGTACCAGTGGCAAACCATTTTCTTCATAGACGGGCACGTCAGCCCAAAAATTTACTTGTCCTGCCTTAAATTTCTGAAGATCAGAATAGTTTTCGATACGCTTAAACTTTTCGAGATTATCTTTTCGTACAATAAGTACACGATAACCCAGTAAGCCATGCATGACCGGTGTGTGAATAACGCTTAGTTCTCGATCGATTTCGAGCTTGCGAGCCGGTAAAGGATTAGTGAAGAAATTAACGACACGGCCTTCAGCAACAACACGTCTTCCTCTATCGTAATTAACCTGTAGATAATTTACACCGAAGTTGTACGGTCCGTACTCAGCTTCTGTTTTTTTCAGTAATTCTTCCGCTAAAAGCGATTCATATGTTGCGCGAGAAGTACTAACCCCGGTTGCCCAGAATTGCGCCTTTTGTATGGGTTCTGCGATGCAGAATGTAGCCGCAAAGCCGGCTAACAAAAGTAATGTGAATTGTGAAACGCTATAGAAATATTTTTTCATCAGCCTTGTAATTATTGTGAAACGTACAGAATTATTGGGCTGGAGGTAGTGCTTTGTTCAATTTGCACAGTACTTGTTGAGCCACTAAAAACCGATCGTTCTGTTTATTAAGTGCTCTATGATCGCACGGTTGTTTTAATCGGTCAATTTAAGGCTATGGAGTATCGGAACGGATGCGCTTGAGAGAAAGAGCTAAGGCAATACAGTATTTTATTGTATATTTGTATGTCGCAGTTTTTTATCGGTGAGGAAAATTAAAATTACGTAAAATAGCGTGCGCGCTAATTCAGAACTTTCTGAGTGAAATTATTCTGGTTGCGTGGTTGGAAGTACGGCAGAGAAAGTGCTGCCTTCTCCAAATTTACTTTTGCATTCAGCCCAGCCATGATGCGCGCGACAAAGATTTTCAACTAACGCTAAGCCAAGCCCTGTGCCGTAGCCTTTTTGTTTTCTGGTTTCTGTCTCAAATTGTTCAAAACGCGTAAATAGTTTTGATTGATTTTCCTTTCGAATACCTATACCAGTGTCTTCAAAATCTATTCGACAATATTCTATGTTATCAATTTTTTGAAGTGTAACACGGATAGTTATATGGCCTTTCTGTGTGTATTTTATGGCATTCGAGAGTAGATTGTTTACGATTTGGCTCACTCTAATTGGGTCAGCCATAATTTTTTTAACGGTGAATTCTCCCGGGTCAACAATGATTAAACCTTTTTCTTCTGCACGAGGTCGCATGTCGCTAATGGCCTGTTTAATGGCGACTCTTATATCGTAGGGAATAACGAAAATACTCATGGTGCCAGATTCAACTTTGGCGATATCCAGTATGTCATTAATAATTGCCAGTAAATGAACACCATTCCTATAAATGGATTCCAGGGCTTTCCCTGCTTTTTCTGTGTCGATTGTGGCGCGCCTATCTTTAAGGCGCTTTGAAAAGCCTATAATAGCATTCAGTGGTGTTCGTAATTCGTGTGACATATTCGCTAAAAAATCTGTTTTAGCATTGTTGGCTCGAGTAAGTTCTTGTGTTCTTATCTCTACGAGCTTGTTAAGTTTATGGGTCGTTAAATTTAGCGTAATCAATCTTAATAGTATAAATATGATTGTGGCGCCAAAAAAGGTATAGCAAAGATAGGCCCACCAACTTTTCCACGAGGGTGGAGCAATATAGATGTCGATGCTCGCAATCTCATTCGATAGTTTTCCATTGCTATCGGCAGTGGCTAGTTTAAAGGTGTAATCTCCTGGGTCCAGGTTTGTATAGGTGGCGGTAGTTTTGTTGGTAACATAATTCCACTGAGTATCGAAATTATCGAGTTTATAGGCAAATAAATTGTGACGCCTTTGTTGGAAATTAATGGCGGTATAGCCAAAAGTAATCATCGATGCTTTATGATCAAGCTGAATGGGCGAGTGTTGTTTGTTCGAAGTCTCGTCTAAAGGGTGTCCGGATGACCGAATCCCAATAAAGTCCATCGCCTGATTAAATATTTGGAAATCGGTAATAATGGGTTTTGGAAGAGCCTGTTCAACCTCTATTTCGTCAGGATAAAAGCTGAGAAGACCATTCGAACTACCGAAATATAGTTTTCCGTCTTTATCCTTGTGCGAAGCCTTTCGTATAAATTCATGGCTCATTAGGCCGTTAGCTTCTGAGAACCCTGTGATAATGTGTAGAGAATATGGGTCGATCTTAACTAATCCGTCAGATGTTGCCGCCCAAATGTAACCGCTGTCGTCTTCTTCTACTGCCGCTACGCTGTCATCGGGCAAGCCATCATTCACTCGAATGTGCTTAAACTCTTCTGTTTCTGGGTTGAACCAATTTAAACCACCGCCTTGGGTCGCTATCCAAATGTTACCTTGCCTGTCTTCTTCTAAATCTTGTAGTCGTCCTGTAGACAAGCTAACGGGCCGGTCATCCTCTGGAAGGTACCGTGTAAACGACTCAGTATCATAGTGAAATAGATTTAATCCGTATTGTGTGGCGATCCATAGCCGATTTTTTGAGTCCTCCATAATATCCCAAATATAATCGTAACTAAGTGTGCTGTCATCGGCGGCATTATTAACATAGCGTGTGAAACTGTCAGTTGTTCTGTCGTACCGATTTAAGCCGGCTGTTTCGGTGCCTACCCACAGATTATTTTTAGAATCGAGAAATATTTTCCATACAAATGCGCTGTTAATTGTGTGAGGGCCCGAATCGGCTACAGGATAGTGAGTTAAGGTGTTAGTTTTTGGGTCGAGTCGTGAGAGGCCGCCATTCCAGCTGCCAATCCAAATTTTCCCGTCTGTATCTTCTTGAATCGCGAGTATGGCATGTGCGTTTAATTGGTTGGGTTGGTCGCCTTTTAGAAACTGTTTAACGGTGTTGTTTTTTTCGTTTACGGCATTTAAACCTTTTTCGGTTCCCACCCATAGAGTACCAGTGTGATCGCGAGTTACGTCTAGAATGGTGCTGTTCGACAGGCTATTGGCATTGTTATGAATGTTGTAGTGATACTGAAATTTTGAAGCTTTTCGGTTGAAGTAATGTAAACCCGCCGGAAAGGCGGAGATCCAAATGTTTCCGTTGGTGTCCTCGGTAAACCCTTTTACCGTGTCAAATGCAAGGGTCGTTGTGTCATAGGGTTTGTTCTGGAACGCGATAAATTTATCTATTTTTTCGTCGTAAATTAATACCCCTGCTCGGTCAGTTAAAAACCATAATGCGCCTGTTTTATCTTCACTTATTTCATAAATAATGCCGTCGGGTAATCCTGAGCCATCTTCGTTGTGAGGGAAGTTTGTAATGGTTTTTCCATTGGCTTCTATTCTGCTGATACCCGAGCCTTGGGTGCCTACCCATATACGATTGTGCTGGTCTTCAATGACGGCAGTTACGTAATCATCAATGATAGATTGCGCATTGTTAGCGTCGTGCTTGTAGCGCCTAAAACTATTTTTCTTTTGGTCGAAAACCACGAGCCCGCCACCTTCGGTACCAATCCAGATTCGGCCATCTTTTGCCTCGTGTACCACGCGCACGTAATTGTTACTCAAAGAATTCGGGTTATTCGGTTCGTGCTGATAGTGGCTGAACAGTCGGCGGTTGGCGGAGATAATATCCATACCTGCCGCGGTGCCGAGTATGACGCGATTATCGCGGGTAACCGTAACGGTTTTTATGAAGTTATTGGAAGGGGAGTTTGAGTTACGGGGGTCGTGCATCCAGCGCTTGAAACTGTCGGTTGCAGGGTCGTAGCTATTTAATCCGTATTCGGTTGCTACCCACATAATGTTGTTGTTATCAAAGGCTATTCGCCTGACATAGTTGGCGCTAATAGTTGCAGGGTTGTTGGTGTCGGTTCGGTAGAGCCGTGTCGATCGACCGTCATAGCGCAGCAAACCATTGGCTGTGCCTACCCAAAGAAAGCCTAGAGGGCCTTGTGCGAGCGTGCTGATATAGCTAAAGCGGTGCTCGTTAATATGGGACTTGTAATAGCGGCTAAAGCGAATATCTTTCGGGGGCTCAGATAAGCTTTTTTTCGTGTCGCTATTGCGCGTTTCCGCTGAGCTGGAAAAGGTCGTAAGCAGTAACAGTGTAATGGCCACACGCCAAAATAGGCGGCTGGCAGGCACCGATAGTGGGTTTTTGCGCAGATAACGCTTGTTAAAGGTCATTGTTAACGAGAGTTTCACCGAGTTCCAAAGAAGTGGCCTCTCATCAGTATAGTGCAGTCGCCGATTTAGCGGGTTGCGTAAGCGAGTTTTAGCGTTAACTGGGCGGCAGCCTCGCGGGTGTTTTTGGCACCATGCCCATTAAGTAGCCGATAAGCGTGTAGGTGAAGTAAGTAAACCAACCTGCGAACAGGACATCGCTAAGAAAATGACCGCCTTGCAATATGCGAACAAACCCCACGAAAGATCCCAGCGCAATACCGTAAAAAATCCAGCGACGCCGCTGGGTGACCCATGCAATAGCCATGAGATAAAAGCCAATGGCTGCATGGCCGCTCACAAACGAACAGTTTTTAGCGCATTCACCTGAATAATAAAACACCGGAGTAAAGATCATTTCACCGCCAAATTGTTCTATATGTTGGGGCCGCGGTCGCCCTAGCGTATTATCTTTCAAAACTAGATTCACCAATATACCAGGCCCAATTACGAGTGTTATCAATAAGTAAACCCAACGTTTTTTAGCGTTGGGTAGGCGTTTTCGTGAGCAGTAAATTATGGCACCTATAAAAAACAAGAGGTACAGAATATGGATTCGAGCAAACACTAGGTAGATAAAGCGAACAACGGAGTTATCTGCATAGGTGAACGTGTTGTGATCGAAAAAATAGGCTGCAACAGCTAGATCTATATCTGGCCACAACAAAAAAATCAGAACGCTCATTGTAAACAATATGGTGTCAATACGAAAAAAAGACGTGATAGTAGGGCGCTTAATGGTCACGAGTATACCCCTTAAAACCTTTTAAGTACGATACCGAAACACTCATACTGTCGTTTCGATAGACTTCGGTCGCAATAACACCTAGCGGTGTCGCGCGTTCAAATTGACTTGATATGGCTGTGTTTAGCTCTCGACGGCTTACAAAGATAAAACCTTGATCGGTTTTACCCTGCCATTTGCGTAGGTTGGCTTTTAAATCGTAGTAATCGCGAATATTGGTTTCATCTGGGTTCCAGCGAGCCAGTTGAAATTGATTCGGCATGGCGAAATAGCCTAAATAGGCAAGTAGATCGCGAGAATCGCTGGTTAATATTGCATTGGGGTATTGCGTAAGAAAAGGTTTTAATTCCTCGGCAAGTGCGGGCCATCCTGCCACACGCTGAAAGGGGTCGTTCTTACGATTGGGCTCTATATCAATCCAGCGAAGTAGCGCAGGCCAGTGATAAAATAATGAGAGCAATACTAAATTGATGGCTAATGCCTTCATAAGTAGAGAATGAAAGCGCTTGACGGTAAACGCCGCTGGCCACGTAAGTGCGAGCAATAATGTCGCTGCGACCATCCAAGGGCCAGCCCAGTTGGGGAATGCTCTAGATAAAAAAGCCTGCAAGGCAATCGTGCCGAGTATCGTTAGCATGACCCAGAGTAATAAATGGAAACGCGGTTGGGTAATGTCTGCGGCGGTAGCTTTGTTCAACGTGCCTTGTGTTCTAACAATACCTTTTAATAGCAAATAGCTACATACCGGCCCAAAAATAATCCACTGGCTCGCGGTGAATTCAGCTAAAGATTTAACGTTAAATAGCTTGCCGCTCGTTTGCGATATTTCTTGAGTGTGATGCAAGGCAACCCAGCCATTGATGTGATTCCAGTATATGTTCAGGCTAAAAATAGCGCCCGCCACTATGGCCGCCAACCAAGGGCCATAGCTGAGCAATAGAGGCCTGTGTATTTTAGAGGTTAACAAATACCCGAATACCGCTATTGGTAGCGCACCCATGGTGTATTTGCTTAGCATTCCCAAACCCGTTGCGACACCCAAATAAAACCACATTGAAAAGGTTTGCTCTTCTATAGCGCGCAACGCAAACAGTAGGGCAACGCTCCAGAAAAAGATAAGTGGCGCGTCTGTTGTAATAAATTCGCTGTTGAAGCCGATCATGGGAATACAAAGAAAAACAAGCCCGCCAATTAGCGCATTAGACGGAGTGCTGTATCGCTTCAAAGTGGAATAAATGGTGATAGCAGCAGCGCCGTACAACAAACTGGCCATTAACTTAATCGCAACCACACTACTACCAAAAATACCCGTACTCACCGTAATGACCCATGCAACCATGGGGGGCTTAGAGTAATAGCCTAAATCAGGGTTGAGTGACCAGTGGTAATAGTAGGCTTCGTCATAAAATAAGCTGAAATGCGGCTGAAAGAGTACAGCAATTCGGTAAATGGTTACCGCAGCCAAGAAAAACCAAAAAAGGTAATGTGCATTACACCATATGGGCACAACGGGCAGCTTAAAGTGGCTATAGGTGATTGGTAAACGATCAAGCTGTGTGTGCGGCACAAGGTAATTAATAACGGTTCTACACAGTGCCCACACTGCGACTATGTAGAGGAGTGGAAGGGCCAGACGGTAGTCGTTTTTATCTACAAGCAATAACACGCACGCTAGGATAAAGAGGCTAACGATAAAGCCGTGAACGTTTACTGAGCGTCCTGCCCGCCAGTAATGCGTTATAAAAATTGCGGCTATGCCTGTAAGAATACCAAGCCCGCCACCCACAAGTGTATCTGCAGGCCAATGAACACCTAAACCAATACGGCTAAAACCCACCAGAACGGCACCGATCATTAGGCCAATTTTCTGCCAAGGCTTTTCGGCGTGATAAAATCCCGCAGTTGCCAATAGGAATGCCGTTAACGTGTGGCCAGATGGAAAGCTATGGTACTTGTAGGCTTTCCCAAAAATATTAAATGTTTCCAGGCCTAATACTGCGGGGGGGCGCAAGGCATCAAAATATTCTTTAGAAACATTCGACACAATACCGCCGAGAATAGCGGTTACAAACACCAGCCAGTGGAAGCGCGCTTTTGTATTGGCTATGAGTAGCACAAGCGCCAATAAGAGGCCTCCATCGCCAAATACTGTAAGCAAATGTAAGACAACTTCGGGAAGATGGCTAGCCAAGCCGTTAATGGGGTAAAACGCAAAATGATACCCCTTTATTCCAAACCCCACCAAAGCAATACAGAACAGAGCCATGGCTATAGCGAAAAGCTGATAAAGCTTAGCGGTGTTCAGAGTATCAAGATGATTGTATTCGGTGGCCAGTAATTGCTTATGCTGGCCATGAATTTGGGTGAAATACTGCGACAATAAAGTAATCAACATTATGGCTCTTCGTGAATTTTATAGATGACTAATCCGCCTGTTTGCCAGACGAGTGTAGCCTGACTGCCGTCTAGCGATTCCTGTAAATAATGGTTAAGGCGCTTTACGCGGTCGACGCGCGTCATGACTAGCTCACCTATTAGCGGTGCACGTAGTGGTGTTATTTTTTTACGGTACACGCTGAAGCTAGGCATATGCATACGGTACGCGACGATGGTTTCGCTTACGCCGAGTTCAGCCTCTCGCTCCTTAAGAAACTCAATAGCGTAATGTATCGGTTGTTGCTGAAATTTCGAGATAACATCTGCGAAAACAGTGTAACTAAAGCTGTTTAAAATAATGCCGCACAGTACGAGTCGTTGCCAAATACGCAAGCGTGGCAGCAGGCATGCTATGAGCATCATGCCAAAAGCGATAACAGCGTATAAAGTGTATGACGGCGTAAAGACCTCGGCATGACGCGATAGGATAGCGCCGTCATAGCCAGACGCTTGTTGTGCGGCAGTGCTAACCAATTGTGGTAGTGAGACCAATAGCGCCATGAAGGCTAAAGGAAAAACAGTAATCCACTGGCGTTGATTGAAAATATTTTTCTGCCGCGCAAACAATATAATGAGAGGCACACACCCATTTAAGATGTAATGGGGTAATTGTGTTTTAGAGAAAGAAAAAATAACAAAAAACACAGCAAACCAAATAAGCAGATAGCGGCTTAACGGGTCTCGTAGTTGTGCTCTAATGGGCTTGAATACACCAGCGAGAAGCCCCGTAAAAGGAAGGGCTAACAAAGGGAGAGCAAAAAGGTAGTACAGTACCGATCCGCCGTGACTTTCGCGTGTAGCGGAAAAACGTTTTAGGTTGTGCTCAACAATAAACCCCTCAAAAAAACCGCTACCTTGCTCGAGGTATACGGCAATCACCCATGGGGCAACCGTTGCAATATACACAAACCAGCCAAGCGGGTTTAGGTAAGCGAGATAGTGTTTTTTGTCGGCTCTCGTCGAAATAAGAAAAACAAGAGACGTTAATAGCGGTACTACTACGCCTACGGGGCCTTTGGTTAGCGTAGCAAGCGCCATCCATAAATAGATACGTATAACTAACGGCTTAGCGGGGGTTTGAAAATACCGCCAAATATCGAAAATTGCGAGACAAAGAAAAACATTCAGCGTGGCATCTGCAATTGCAGAACGTGCAATTAGCGCTATCCATAAAGAATTAACGAGAAAAAGCGCAGCGATTAAACCGCGTGTACGGCCAATAAATTCAGCGGCAAAACGGTATACAGCGAACGTCCACAAACACGCCATTAACGCTGAGGGTAACCGGAAGGCCCATTCGTTAAATCCAAATAAGCTTACGCTTGTGGCTTGTAACCAGTAAAAGAATATAGGCTTGTCGTAGCGGGGCTCTCCATCTAAATAGGTTGCAGAAAAAACGCCACTTTCAAGCATCTCACGTGTCGCTTCCGTGAAAGCCCCTTCATCTAAATCAAATAAAGGAATAGAGCCCAAGCCCAAGAAAAAACTCAAGCCGATGCTAAAGTGGATGGCCCATGGCGACGTTAAAAAACGTCGAAGCTGATAACTGAATAGTTGCACGCTAGATACACTTTTAAGTTGATTGGAGTTAACAATAAAGACTAGGTCGTACTGACTAGAGCTGAATAACGGTCACCGTGTTTTAATATGGCTGAGGCCTGTAGGGGCGCTGCTAGACGGGCATTAAAACACGGTGTGTTGTGAGTGAGGCCGAATTATAACGGCGTTTTTTCGTCAACAACGACTGAAGCGGGTTCCTCACCTAGCTCGTAATTAAGTGGCTGGCGCACTTTATAACTACTGACATTGGTTGTTTGGAAAAATATTCTGCTGAGAATTTCTGATAGTACACCTGTCGTTAAGAACTGTAGCGAAGCGATAACGAGAATACTGGCGACTAAGAGCATAGGTCTATCGCCAATGTCGTGCCCAAGTGCGAATTTCACAAACATCAAATAGCTCATCATGCTACCGCCAATCATGCCAACCCATAAGCCAATCGAGCCGAAGAAATGGCCTGGGCGTGCGCGAAATTTTAGGAAGAAGAAGACTGTTACTAAATCGATAAGCACACGAAAAGTACGTGTAATGCCGTATTTGGATTCGCCGGCCGTTCGCGCGCGATGGTTAACGGGGGTTTGGCCAATGCGATGAGGCGGGCATACGGTTGCCATCCAGATTGGAATAAAACGGTGCATCTCGCCGTAAATACGGATTTGTTTGACGACGTCGGCGCGGTATATTTTTAGACTACAACCGTAATCGTCTAACTTAACGCCACTAATTTTTTGGATGAGCTTATTGGCAATGCGCGAGGGTAGTTTCCGAGAGACCATCGCATCTTGTCGGTTTTTTCTCCAGCCTTGTAAAAGGTCTAGATCTCTTTCGAGCAATTCGCGTACGAGCCGAGGGATATCGGCAGGATCGTTTTGTAGGTCGCCATCCATAGTGGCTATAAGTTCGGTTTCAGCAGCGTCGATACCGGCCTGCATTGCTGCGGTTTGGCCGAAGTTGCGCTGTAATTCAATATGCTTAAATCGTGCGCCAAAGGAGCTCACACACGTATTAATGCGAGCGGCTGTTTGGTCACGGCTACCATCATTCACGATTATGGCGTACCAATCGCCAGCATAGTTTTTTAACGCCGCTTCCAAAGCCTCGAATAGAGGTTGAATATTCTCTTCTTCGTTGTAAACGGGAATAACTACAGTAAGGCTGGGTAAATGCATAGTAACGTGAAAACCTTGAATAAATTAATGGGTTGAGTGTTTTGAATCGAGTAATAAAAAACCGACAATACCAATACAAATATTAATAACGAAAATAAACAGATGCACATTGACCGCTGTTTTAATGAGTGGTTCGGCAGCATAGCCTAAAGGTATTAGAGGCAGTGTGAAAGCGAGTTCGAAAGTGCCCGCATTAGCAAAACCGGTAATAGGTGATAGAGCGCTGGCATCAGCAATAATAGTGGCTATCCAAGCATGGTTTATCGGCAGCTCGCCTATGCTTGCAGCAAGCGTTGCCAGCGCGAACAATTTTATCACCCATATAATCAGCGTCTGAACGTATAGTGTAATCCAGGTGCTGCTTTGTTGTAAGAGAGGGCTGGCGAAACTCAATGCTGAGAAACGCGTTCCAACTAGCTGCACTATTTTTACCCCAATAGGCAAGGCAACGATTAAAGTGATGGGAGCAACTAGCGCTAGGTCTTCAAGCCATAAGCTGCCGGCAAAAAACACGAGCAAACAGAGCAAAACATGGGCGTCGAATAGACGAATTAGCAGTAGTGTGGCCAGCGCATATTTTACGTCGATTTTAAGTTGGTGTCGGCTTAGCGTAGGCAGTGCCAGCTCTCCAAGGCGCATAGGTAATAGAAAGCTAACCGTATTGTGTACGAAACTAACGGCGAGCGTTCGCTTGAATGCCGTTGGTTGTTGTTGGTTGTAAGCGTAGTGAATTCGCCATACGCGCGCTAAATGGCTTACGAGTACCATTGCGATCCCTACAGCCAGTGCCGCACCTGAAACCGTTTGCCAGTGGCTCAAGGTGGAGGCCCATCCATAGCTTATATGCACCCACCAGCCGAGCCCGACAAGCATGGCCGCAGCGAAGATAACTTTTAGGCTTGTGGCAATAGGTTTGGGCATTCAGCTTGGCTACAAAAACGGTGGACGTGAGGTTGGCGTATTAGCGGCGCTTTATACCACAGATAAGGAGCGAGTCGTAGAGGTACTAACGGAGACTAACCGATTATTTTACGTACGGCCCGAATAGCGTTTTGGAGCGCCTGAGTAAAGCGACTTGGCGCGGCAACAATTTGCACCGTGATATTATCCCTTCCGCCGTTATTGAGCGCCGCAGCGATTAGCGTGGTTGTAGCGGTTTCGGTTGTTTGGCAATGCTGTAAAATCGTGGTGATTTCGTCATCACTTACGGCGTCAGATAGGCCGTCGCTGCACAGCAGAAGCCACTCGTCGTCTTGCCATTGCCCCTTTAAAGTGTCCACCTCTACGCGCTCTAAATCGGTGGAGCCTAAACATTGGGTAATAATGTTTTTTTCGGGGTGGCTCAACATCTCTTCTCGGCTAATTACACCGGAATCGACCAGTAGCTGCACGTAAGAGTGATCGTGAGTGAGCTGCAGAAGGGGGTCGGGTCGTTCGTGGGTAGGTGTGCGATAAAAGCTGTAGGCTCGGCTATCGCCCACCCAACAGATTTCATATTGATTACCGCTAGACTGCAGTGCTACCAATGTAGAGCCCATGCCTGAACCGCCTCTGCCACTTTCGACGGCCGCTAAAATGGCTCTGTGACTGGCTTGAACAGCAGTTTTTAAATGGCTGCCCGTTGTAACCTTTCGCCGAAGGGTATCGCAGGCGATAGCGCTGGCGACTTCGCCCGCGGCATGCCCACCCATTCCATCTGCAACAGCCCACACGCCAAACATAGGCATGTTTAAAAAACAGTCTTCGTTATTGCTTCGCTGTAGCCCAACATCTGTAGCGGAGTGAAACTGGGTTAGTGGCATTCTGGTTCACTTATTTTTTATACCGATCTCTAACCAGCGTAAACCAAATTAATAATCGTGTCTTGGTTCTCGAGGTGTGAATCGCGTAATTTAGGGGCTTAGTCACATATCCCGTTAGGTTCAATCCAAATTATTGTCTAAATTAAGTAAGTAGAGCAGCGATTACCGGATATGCCTCAAAAGTTACGGGATTAAGGCTCGCTTAGCGTTGTTCCGCTTCGATATAATCCATTTATCACGCCACGTTAACGGTGATAATAGAAAAGTCTTGCGGGTTGGTGGAAGTTCTTTTACATCTCTTTACTTAAACTGAGAACAGGCGGTTATGCTTCAACTTTATTTTAAGGGTCAAACGACACCTATTTGGCTGGTGGAGCCTCTTTATGTTATCGGTTCTGGGCTGGACTGCGGCGCACCGTTTAGAGCGGCAAATTTACACCCGAGCCATGGAGAACTAACGATACTGGATAACACCGCAACTATCTCGAATGGTGTGGGTGATGCTCTAATCCGGGTTAACGGTGTGCCCGTAAAGCACGCGCGCAAACTTCAACATGGCGATATTTTGCATTGGGGTCACACCGAATTAACATTGCTCGATTCCCGTATAAAAAGTGCAGAAGAAGGTGAGTTGCCTGCAAACCACACCGAAGTGGCTCAATGGACGCTAACGCCTTCAGGGACAGCGCTCGCCGGTAAAGAATTTACGATTACGGGTACGGCCGTTCTAGGGCGCGCAAAAGAATGTGACATCAGCTTAGGGGTAGCGCACCTCTCTCGTAAACATGCGCGCCTGAAGGTCAGTGACAGAGGCTTGTTGATTGAAGATTTACAGTCAGCTAACGGCACTTTTGTTAACGGCCAGCGCATAACTTCCGCCGTATTAAAACCTGGTGATCAAGTCCGTTTTGACACATTACTATTTCATGTTACAGGCCCCCAAATAGACTTAGAGTCGACAACCGTTAGGCCTGTAGTGAAAGTTGCCGACCTAAAGGCCCGTCACGCATCAACCGCGCTGCGCAACACGGCCTCTGGCATGCAACCCAAAATTCGCACGCCTCACCAGCACGTTGCCGATTCTATATCGCAGGAGGCTAATGCCGACGGGACATTGCAGGGTATAAAAAGGGGGCCTAAAGTTGGCGGAGTGGCATTGTGGTGCGCTGTTTTAGTCGTGCTTGGCGCGGGCGTTTGGGTCTGGTACAAAAGTGCGGTCTAGTGCACACTGAAGAAACCGTTTTTCAGAACCAAATATTATTGAAGTAACGGCATTATTTGCCGAAAGCAGGGTATAGAAACTAACTGCCCAGTTTTTGGAGCGTCGTTATGATTCACCTGCCTACCCACAACCCCAGCAATGTATTGGGCGGTTACAGCAATAGCCATAGTAGCCACCGTTCAGAGCAAAGCAGTACGGTAGTAACCGAAAACGGGAGCGGTGGCAAAACCACCATTAGCGCAACGCTAACAACCTCTTATCAATACTCCTCCACACACTACACGCCTAGTTATGGTCAAACCCAAAGTGTGCCAGCGGTAACCTATCAACCGTCTACCATGAGTTCCAACGCTCAGGCGCCAGCGGCAGCACCTGACACTGATACTGCAAATACTGCGGGTGTTACTGCTGCCAGCAATAACAGTGTAAGTAACCCAGGCGCAGCAACGGTATTGGCTTTCATTGAACAGAGACTCGCCACGGATGTAAATGATGGTGCCAGCCAAGAAGAATTGCAGTCTCGCATAGAAGCTGGTTTTGAAGGGTTTATGAAAGGCTTTACAGAAGCGGCGGAACAGCTTAGAGATATGGGGTTGTATGAAGGTGCGGTTAAAGCCGCAGTAGAGGGAATGTTTAATCAAGTAGTGCAAGGCATAAATGATATGGCTGAGCAATATGGCCTGGCAAGCCCGGCAACCGACGTAGCCTTATTTGACGAAACGGCAGAACCATTGCCCGCCGAAACCGCCCAGTCGGTAACTGCAGGCCAAATTAATAGTATCGCCACTGCACCACAAGATTTTATCAAACCTTTTACCGAAGACATGAGTGCCAATCAAGACGCTCAGAATTTCCAAACGCTCATCGCCCCAACACAAGATTTCTATACCCGAATCGATAAAGAAGAATCAGAAAGTAATCTCTATAGCTTTCAACTAAAAACAACCGACGGTGATGTTGTGACCATTCGCAGCTACGCAGACCAAGGTGAACGCTTTCAATCCGTGTCTGGGCCAGCAGGCAGCGATAGCCAATATGATCGTGATGCCATGGATAATTTCCAATTGACGGTAGAAGGGGATCTAGATGCCGGCGAAATGGGTGCAATTACCGATCTGCTCTCACAGCTGAACGACGTTGCCGAATCGTTTTTTGGTGGCGATATTTATCAAGCGTACGAAAAAGCATTGGAAGTGGGTTTTGATACCGACGAAATAATGCAATTTTCGTTAAACCTCAGCCAAACAACCTATAGCCGCATCGAATCGGCCTACGGCGGTGTGGCGAATGCCGGTACTGAAAAAATTGAGTTGCAGTCTGAGCCTCAATCATTTGCATTGCCCCCCGTTGATAATCGCGTTGCACGTATGAGTGAATTTATTCAGCAGTTGGAAGCGGTGCGCGAACGTACAAGTGAGCTGGGTTTCGATTCAACTCAGCTACCCGCTTTGGCGGAGTTTACGGGTCGTCCGAAATTTGGGCAGCACCCACATTTCCCTCAGTACCAGCCGTTTATGGGGCAGATGTTTGGCGCGTTAGAACGTCATCATACTGAGGGTTAACCTGCTCGTTACGGCCGAGTAAATATCGCCTTTCTACCTATAGGATGGTTAGGTTATAGCCGCACATAGGGGCGCTATAATATTGTCCGCCCGACGGCGCGTTAAACGAGATTCTGCGCAGGTCTTTAGCGTTTCCTTTCGAGTGGTGTAAACTCCCGCTCTCGATAATGCTGAATGACATTCCCCTAGCATGAAAAACCTAACACTTTATAGCACCGTTGGCTGCCATCTTTGTGACCTCGCAAAAGAGGTTATTGCTCGCTGTGGTCGTTTTAATGTCACCGTTGTTGATATCGCCGAAGATAGCGCCTTATTAGGCGCTTATGGCGTGCGTATTCCAGTCGTTGTAGACCTATCAACACGCAAAGAACTCGGTTGGCCGTTCGATGAGCAGGCGTTTTCAGATTGGTTAAAAGCGCTTTGAACAGCCAAGCTATGCAGCAAAATAGCCTTTTTGACGCCCCGCAAACGCCCGAATGTATCATGTTGGGCAACGGCTCCCAGCTGCACTATCAGCCACGCTGGCTAGATCAAGCCCTTCCCGAATATGCTGTTACGCAGTTTGTCGAAAACTACCCCTGGCAGCAGCCTACTATTGTTATAGCTGGGCAGCCTGTGCCCATTCCTCGACTGCAATGCTGGTTCGCCGACCCCGGAGCCTGCTTACGTTATTCCGGGCGACTTTTTAAACCCAATCCTTGGACACCAGAACTCTCATCCCTAAAAGCGATGCTCGAGCAAACGCTGGAAGCACCCTTTAATAGCGTATTAGTTAATTTATACCGAGATGGCAACGATAGTGTAGGGTGGCACGCAGACGATGAAGAAGAGTTGGGTAAAACACCCTTAATTGCTTCCGTTAGTTTGGGGCAGCGTAGGCCGTTCCTATTGAAACCAAAACGTGCTCATACGCAAGAAACGCCTAGCGTTACGGGTAAACGGGTGTCGCTCGATCTAGGTGAGGGTGATCTGCTCGTTATGAACGGCAATACACAGCTCCATTGGCTGCACAGCTTGCCGAAAACCCGTACAACCAGCGAAATGCGTATTAATCTAACCTTCAGGAACGTGGTTAAACTCACATAAATAACAGCGAATTTATCGATTAATAGGCGCCACTTGGTAATGCTTCAGGTCAAGAAACACACACCTTGTAAGGCGAATCCCGAATATCCGGTATAAGTGTCGTGCTATCGTCATTCTGCTAGGCATTCGAAGGGTCGAGTGGTACATTGTGTGCGCTTACAGGGTTAATCCAGGTAAGGACGAGCCATAGGGCTCGGTCCTCTGTTTCATTTAAGAAAGCAGTTCCTTGAAACCATAATAATCTAGGCTTAATAAGAGCTTACCTAGACATAATAAGAGGAAGAAATAGGTGACGAGAATATTGGTTGCTGACGATCACGACTTAGTGCGTATGGGCATTGTTAGAATGCTGCAAGATGTCGAGGGGTTTGATGTCGTTGGTGAAGCCAAAACAGGTGAGCAAGCCGTTACCCTAGCGCGTGAGCTTGGTCCGGAAATCGTTCTAATGGACGTAAAAATGCCCGGAATTGGTGGAATGGAAGCTACTCGTAAAATACTTGCGGCGTGCGAGGGTACAAAAGTTATTGCCGTCACCGCCTTATCCGATGACATGTTCCCAGAGCGCCTTATAAAAGCCGGAGCATCCGGTTATGTTACTAAAGGTTCAGGTTTCGACGAAATCGTAGATGCCGTTAATTCAGTCTTAATCGGCAACATGTACATGAGCAGCAGCTTAGCGCAGCAATTAGCGCTTAAAAACTTTTCCTCATCTAAGAGTGATCTATCCCCCTTTGAATTATTATCTGAGCGCGAGCTACAAACGGCCATAATGATTGCAAACGGTTCTAAAGTTCAAGAAATTGCCGAATCATTTTGTGTAAGCCCTAAAACAGTCAATAGCTATCGTTATCGTATTTTCGATAAGCTCGATATTAACAGCGATGTAGAGCTAGCATTACTGGCGGTAAAACATAAAATATTAGATGTAGACAGCCTCAGCTAAATGTCCGAAAAAAACACCGGCGAGCCAGAGCAGCCCCTAAAAGAACCGGCTGAATTCGATTCCAAAACCTTTCTTAAAAACCTCACAAGTAAACCCGGCGTCTATCAAATGTACGATAACGCCGGCGTAATATTGTATGTCGGAAAAGCCAAAAACCTAAAAAAGCGCGTCTCCAGTTATTTCCATAAAAGTGGTTTAACCACCAAAACACAAGCGCTTGTTCGAAAAATTAATACAATTGAAATCACCGTAACACCGAGCGAAGCCGAAGCCTTAGTGCTTGAGCACAACCTCATAAAATCGCAAAAGCCGCCCTATAATATTTTGTTGCGTGACGACAAATCCTTCCCGTATATCTTCTTATCCGACGCCGAACCGCATCCCAGGCTATCGTTGCATCGAGGCACTAAAAAGAAAAAAGGTCGCTATTTTGGGCCTTACCCTAATGTCAGCGCCGTGCGTGAAAGCCTTAATTTTTTACAAAAAGTTTTCGGTGTACGCCAATGTGAAGATAGTGTGTACCGTAATCGCGCACGGCCATGCTTGCTGTACCAAATAGACCGTTGCTCTGGGCCTTGCGTAGACCACATAAGCGAAGAAAATTATGCCGCCGATGTAGAGCAAACATCGCTATTTCTCGACGGAAAAAATGACAGCCTTCATCATTCGCTCGTAAACAAAATGGAGGCCGCCTCACAAACACTCGCGTTTGAACAAGCCGCACTCTACCGAGACCGAATATCGGCACTGCGCCAAGTGCAAGCCCAGCAAGTAATGGAAGCAGGGCACCGCAATATGGATATCATTGCCTGTGCTGCAGTGCCCGCTGGTGTGTGCATCCACATGTTATTTGTACGGCAAGGTCGCGTGGTAGGCAGCAAAAACTATCACCCTAAAAACAAACTCGAAAGTAGCGAGAGCGAAGTGCTAAGCGCCTTTGTTAGCCACACGTATTTAGGTGGCTCCTCTATGGATGTACCGCCTTACGTAGTGCTCAGCCACGTAATAAGCGACGAAGACGCAATTAGTGCCGCCATAGGCCTGCACACACAAAGACCAATAAAAATTACCGCCAATGTGCGCACCTACCGAGCAAAATGGCTCGCCATGGCGCTTCAAGCCGCTCGCCATAATTTACAGGCACGGCTTAACAGTACCCACACATTGCAACAGCGATATGAAGCCCTGCGAGAAGCCATGGGGGCAGATGAATGCCCCAGCCGCATAGAATGTTTTGATATTAGCCATAGTAGTGGCGAAAGCACTGTTGCCTCCTGCGTGGTGTTTGACCAAGACGGGCCGGTAAAATCAGATTACCGACGTTTCAACATAAACGACATCACCGCTGGGGACGATTACGCCGCAATGGAGCAAGCGCTCAATCGCCGCTATGCGCGATTGCAAAAAGAGGGCAAGGCATTGCCCAGCTTATTGCTTATAGACGGCGGTAAAGGTCAGCTAGGCAAAGCAAAAACAGTCATGGAAGAGCTAGGTATTCAAGAAATACAGCTAATAGGCGTAGCCAAAGGCACCACACGTAAAGCCGGTTTTGAATCGTTAATAAAACCCAACGGTACCGAACTCGTGCTCGAAAGCGATAGCCCCGCACTCCACCTAATACAGCAGATACGCGACGAAGCGCACCGTTTTGCCATTACCGGCCACAAACAAAGGCGCGACCAAAAACGCCGTACCTCCACACTAGAATCTATACCCGGTATTGGCCCCAAGCGGCGAAAAGAACTCATTAACTTTTTCGGTGGCCTACAAGCCATAATGAAAGCAAGTGTCGACGACCTAGCGAAAGTGCCCAGCATTAGTAAAAAAATGGCGGAAGAGGTTTACACCACGCTTCACAGTGAGTAACGTGCTCACCATTCAAGTTTAAGCACCTTTCGGTGGTGTTAAAACGCTCAAATCGGCTAAATTGGCGGCAGAAGTTAAGGTTAAGTGGCGGGGTTTCCTGCTGCGTAGTTATTGAATTTCCATCCGCATTCAGGCAACAGGTTTTCATGTTCAATATTGCCAATCAGTTAACCCTTATTCGTATCGCCTTCATACCTCTACTCGTCGTGGTGTATTACTCCCCCTTCGAATGGCGCTTTCTCACCTCAGCCATTTTATTTGGTTTGGCGGGTATCACCGACGCGCTAGATGGCTACATTGCTCGTAAATACAACCTCACCACACCTTTTGGCGCCTTCCTAGACCCAGTAGCCGACAAACTCATGGTCGCCGTGGCATTAGCAGTGCTCATAGAGAGCCATGCCGACGTATGGTTTACGCTGCCGGCTACCATCATTATTTGCCGAGAAATTGTAATCTCAGCACTACGTGAATGGATGGCCGAACTCGGTAAGCGCGCAACGGTAGCGGTATCCTCTATTGGCAAGATAAAAACCACACTACAAATTATTGCCATAGTGGTATTACTCTCCGTCGACCCAGAAGGTTGGCCCATTATCAACATGCTGGGTTATGTCACCATGTACAGCGCTGCAATACTCACGCTCTGGTCCATGTACGTATACCTGCGCGCAGCGTGGCCAAGCCTCAGAGGCGACGAATAACACCGCTGCAACAATTGGTTATATATCGCCCAACCCCCGTGCTTCGGGGGCTGCACATAAAACGGTCAGCGAAAAAAATAACATTTTAAGTAAAAGGGCACTAGGATTTCCCCATTTAATCCATTACAATTCGCAGCCCTTGAACGGCACGAACCCTAAAGCGCAGAAAGCGTGGGTTCAACAAGTAGTTCTTGTGAAAAGTGCGTTGAATTTTAGAATTCATACAAAGCACAAAATAAGACGCTAGGTTGTTTTAAGCAGCATTATTAGGCGCGATAGCAAAGCGGTTATGCACTGGATTGCAAATCCACGTAGCCCGGTTCGACTCCGGGTCGCGCCTCCACTTTCACTGTAACCACTAGGTTACAGGAAAAGCCGAAAGGCACTAGGCTTACCAGGCCTCACATCAAAAAGCCCATGCCCGGGTGGTGGAATTGGTAGACACAGGAGACTTAAAATCTCCCGACAGCAATGTCGTGCCGGTTCAAGTCCGGCCCCGGGCACCA
>Ga0065722_104313_pt1 | contig 42150 bp, 19 predicted proteins | sample BansetMetagenome_FD_59109 | JGI IMG/M metagenome (GOLD analysis project Ga0065722, IMG submission 59109) | Bankia setacea gill microbial communities from Puget Sound, Washington, USA - Caecum Enriched | ecosystem: Host-associated > Mollusca > Digestive system > Ceca | place: United States... | reverse complement strand
GCTCTATTAACGGTTTTTCTGCGCGTTCGTGTAAAATCTCGGCAATTTCATTTATCACGGTGTTATCTCGTTAGTCTAGGTTGGCTAGGGTAAGAACTTTACCACTACCGGCTAGCGATTCCTTTTTGTATTTTACTCTCTACTCAAACCAGCTATTAGCCTTCAGAATAGCAGCCAATATATTCCACACAGAAATAAACAGTAGAATCAGCGAAAAGAATTAAAAAAACACTAACTAAAGGGGGCTACTTAGTAGCGCTAGCACGTGGCATTAAAAAAGACGAGGGCGGAGCCGGTTTCTGTAACAGGAATCATATATCAATAAAACCAACTTACAGAATAAATAAATCTCAAACCTGAGCGTAGAAATTAATTCCCGACTCCGTGCAACTTCAAACTAAAGTTGTGTCCTCCATTTTGACTGATACGCCGTCAATAGCTGCGAAGCAAGTATTGCAACGTCATCTTCTTGATAAAAGTGCGTTAGATTATCTATTACCAGACTTAAACTAAATATTGCATAGCTAGTCTCCCACGCATTCCGCTTAGGAGATGTTATGGATAATGTTGCTAACTTCAAAGTATGAGAATACTGGAATGAATAAAACCCAAAAGATGGTAAACCCTGAATCCTAGAGAGAAGCTCAGCTTCCATGTCCACTAAGGACTTATCGACTTCAATTGACACCACATTTTCGGCAATCAAGTTACTTTGTGACACTATGTCGTGGTAAATACTAGTAGAGATATCGTAATTACCATCCGACTCATTGATCAGTACAAGAGACCCAACTTTTGCCCTCTCGGATTCAATATTATCAAAACTCCAGTGAGCGCCGTCATCATTAGCTGCCCCACCATAAAATATCTCTACAAAACTAAGCCTATCACTAAGAGACTGCTCTACGGCATAGCTCTCACCAACGACAAGATTAGATAGCGACACATCTAACGGAATTAATGTTGCGGCTAACGGTTTCATATCTAAAGGATGAACAGCTCCTGTAATATTACTAACTAACTCTCTAGCTGCAGATTCTTCTAGGTCTAGCAGATTAAAAGGTATCAAAGCCGTATTGCCTAGACCATAGCTATTGGTAATAATTGCAGCCTGTTGACATTCGGTGTTGTTTCCATGATTACAGGAGTACGACATTAGCCCCCTTGGCATCCCTCCATTCAATTCGACAACAAGGCCATCCCCGTTTAAAACTTCATTACTAACATTACTCGGGAGAAGCCCGTTGAACCCGACATTTGGAGTATGTCCCATCCTTCCACGAATAGTAGCCCCAAATACCTCTCTCATTCCACGCATAGAATAAGGTCTATTAGTATTCAACACCAAACCAGTACCAGCCAAGACAGCGGCTCTTAACTCAATTGCAGCTCCTCCCATAAACATAAACGGCATAGCAAAATTGCTGTCTAGGTTAACAAGGTTTACTACAGTGTACTGCTGCGTCCGCAATTCAGAAAGGAAAGTCCAGGGATCTCGGACAGTTATAAAATCAATATCGCTAGCCGTATACACGTCCTCATAAAACTCTAAAAGCGCCTCAGCATCGTGATGATAGTGCTCATAATTATTAACATGACCACTATGGCTGCCACCAAAACATGACGGATGATAGTACAAGTGCTTACTAGGCGCCCATATTAGTACTCGCGGTTTTTTTGCCACCCCTTGATCCAAGCCAACACTTTGGACCTGACCTAACGTCAAGTTATAGACTAACGTCTCACTTATATTGCCAGCTTTATCTTGCGCGGTTACAACAAAATTATTGCTGCCCGTTTCCAGAGAGACATTAGATACTACAAAACTCCCGCCGCTATCAGCCGTCGCATTTTCTATCTGAGCATTATTTATTTCAATTAAAACCAATGACCCTGGCTCTGCTGACCCAATCAATTCAACCCTAGACTCAGTTAAATTAGATCCATTCTCGGGAGACGAGATTGACGGTATCTGTGGCGACGTAAAATCCAGCTCAAAAGATATTGTTCGCTCACTAACTCTACCAGCTGAATCTTCTGCAACGACGGTAAGCACATAATCACCTTCCAGCGTAACGGCCATTCCGGATTCAAAATCAACACCATTTAAGGTGATACTGCTCGAGGCCAAGTTATCATCGACAATATTAATAACCGGCACCACAGTTTGACCAAAGGTTCCGTTATCGGAAACCCCGGAAATTTCAATCAAAGCTTCGATTGAATCTATGGTAAACAAAAATATACGTGTCGAAGTGTTTCCGGCGCTATCGGTTGCACTAACGGCCAGTTGATAATTGTTGTCCTCTGTAACAGCCGTACCGGAAGTGAAATCAGCTCCATTTAATTTAATTTCGCTAGATTCAAAGTGTGCATCCGTAACAACAACTTCAGGAAAAACGGTTCCAGAGTAGAATTCGCCATCATCAACACCCGTTACTTCTATTTGGGGGGCGGTATTGTCAACAACCAAAGAAAGAGAAACAGGATTACTTTGATTCCCAGCCCGGTCTATTGCGATAGCTGAAACGTCTAAAGCACCGTCACCCACAGGACCAAGAATTGCTTGGTAGCGATCAACGTCTTGAACATCACGAATAGTATTTAGGAAACTGTTACCACCATTTACCGTCAACTGTACAGATTCAACCACACTGTCAACATCCGTTGCTCGCAACAGAATTGGACTTAAATTTGTATTAATAATTTCACCTATTTCCGGCGATTCATATTCAACAGCTGGCGCCAACACATCTTGAATAGAAAAGTCGGATCTATCAATTACACCTTCGTAGCTCACGCCATTTACCAGCGCTGTGTACTCAAGAATGATTTTATAATCACCGATACTATTTGATCCGGCATGCAGTAATTGCGTACGTTGTTCTCGTGCAAGATAACCTAGTAAATTAGTATCTTGTACTGACATCAAGATGTTTTGGTCTTGAAGATCTACCACAGTAAGCTTTAACTCTAGGTCTTCCAATTGAGAATTACCCAAATTACTCAGGATATAGTCCACGCTAATATCTTCCCCACGCCCGACCTCGAATGAATCCAAGCTAAAACCTCCCGTTAACTGCGGCGCGCTCATACGAACATCAAAAATAGCGCTACTATTAACCGACCCTATATCTTGAGAGGCTTCCACCAACAGTTTTACAGAGTAGTTGCCCGGCAAAGAAGTAGCTGTATTCCAATCTATGAACAATTCACCTTTCGCTCTTGGCAGTATTTGACCGACCACAATCTGATGAGAATAAATCGGCACATTCGCACTATCACTAATTTCGACTGTAGCCGTGCCGCCATTAAACACAGAGCTAGAACTCTCATTTAATATAATCCCGCTAATTCTAACGGCCTCATTGGCTGAATAGCTCGGCAACTGAGTGGTAAGACTTGCTACAACACGTAAGTCTTCAATTATATTAAAATCCTGTAGCGCCGAATCTAATTTTGTTTGGGAGCTGTCAACAAGCACCGCTTCGACACGATAATTACCTTCAAATGTCGCGCCAGTATTCCAAGAGAACGGTACACGGGTTGTCATACCGTGCGAGATATTTTCCAAAACTGTTTTACCAAGATCCTCAACCAGATAGCCATTTTCATCGACAACCGTAATCCTAACTTCTCCGGAAAATAATCCGCCCGCGTTAATCATAGTCGCATCACCCGAAAAGGCTTCTTCAGACTTAAATCCGAAATCGCCACGGATAGCTGGTTTTAAACTCAGCTTCAGAATAGGAGAAGCTTCATCAACAACAGTGAGCTCACTCGCTTTGGAATTATTGACTTCATCCGACTCATCCACTCGTGCACCAACATCAACCGATGATATTAACTGATAGGTACCACTAGTCGAAGGCATCCACTCAAACGAAAAAGAAGTAGATTGCCCAGGTAATAGACGAGGGAAGCCAACAAGTGATGCGAGCATATCGGTCTCGTCATTTTCCGGTGAATAGGCACGCAAATTAAAATCGCTAGCCCCTGACGTAGCTAAACCGATGTTAGCAATATTCACTGTAACAGTTGTTAATGCGCCAGCCGATGGCAGCAGCGGTTGCGTCTCAATATTTGCGACGATATCCGAGAGGCCGGATACATTTCGAACAACCGAAACAACCTCTGAAAATTCACTTTCATTTCCCGAAGAATCTTCTGCATACACGCTGAATATGTTTTCTCCTTCAATCAGATTCACATCATCAAAAACGAACACTCCAGGTAAGCGGACCGCAAATGCATCATTGCCCTGAGCTGCAGAAATTACATACCGAGTATTCCAAACCGGTGGTGATATAGGAGCGGTCGAGACAGGGGCGTTCACGATATTTTGGGTTCTATCGTCTAAACTATAAACAATAAGTTCAGCAGGCCTTCCATCACCATATGTTGTGTAGGCAATAGAAGATTCATCCGGTGACCAAGCCGGATTTAATAAATGCCGAGTGGAATCTGCGATAATCGTCTGATAGTTTTCCGTCTGAATATCAAATAAACCAACTTCGGTATAACCGCTACGTGTATCACCGTTACTTAACAATATTCGCCTATTGTCTTGCGACCAGGATACAGCTTCCGAAGTATAATATGCGCTGGCCCCAGCTATCTGATAATCAACCTTCAGCCCGGTTTCAATTTCCAGCAGTGTCAACGTTCTAAAATCGTCACCGGAATTGCGAATCTGTGAAATATATTTACCATTTGGGGAAATACTTGCGTCCCCCTGTATTTCTCCTACAAATCGAGTTTCAGCAGTTTCAAAATTATAAGCATAAGCCCCCCCGCTCCCGCTAACAGAATCAAACCCAGCAAAATACATATCAGCAGAAACTTTATCGTAAAAGTATAAGTTACCCACATACTCATTAGCTAAAACAAAAGAATATCTATCAACAAGCTTTCCGTTTAAATCGAATAGTAAAGCCTCCGATGATAAGTTAGCTCCGACCAAAACCTTATTCCCTACCCAGTATATTACTACGTCCCACCCCGATACGCCGGTCAGAGTTTCTGTTGATACTTCCCAGCGGTTGCCATTATAGATATAAAGCTTTTGTTCATAATAATCATTGTAACCGACTACCGCGATTTTTCCGTCCTCGCTAACGCTAACGGAAGAACCAAGGAATCGGCTGCCAGTATACTCAACAACTAGCTCGTCTCGAGTTTGAGCTAAATTTTTAAGCCGTCCATTTTCATTAAGATATACAAATGAGCCTGGCTCAGAAAACCCATAAATCCCAGTGGTCGAATCAACAGTGGCAGTTGACATCCCCGAACCGGTTGGAAAGTAAATCTCAGGTCTTTCAGGAGGGAAATTATCTTGCGCCACAGCAGCGATCTCCTGCGACTCCGCGCTTAAATTTCCGAACGCATCCACAGCCCTAACAACATAGCCATGTAGCTCACCATAGGTTACGGCTGCATCCAAAAATCTTGTCTCGCTAGATTCAGCAATCTGAACAAATTCGGACTCATCCGCAACCCTTCTATAGATTATATAAGCGTACGGCAGTGAATCTGGCCCCGGTTTCCAGCTCAAAGATAAGCTGCCCAGTGACGACAGTGTCAACGAAACGTTAATTGGCGCCGGTAGCAATGGCAATGAAATTAGAGCAGCAACTTCATTTGAAGATTCACCAACATTTCCGGCCGCATCGACAGGAACGGCAGTATATATATATGTTCCATTTATAAGGTGTTCATCGGTATACGCCAGACCCGAAGAAGCAGAAAGCTCTGCAATGAGCACCGAATCCCTATATATACGGTATAAGTCTACGTCTACCGAACCTGAAGCAGCCCAACTTAATTGTGCGGCGGCGTCTAAAACATCAACGGATAATACGACTGCAGCAGGACCAACGACATCACCATAAGCAATATTGTGGATATCGGAGGGCTCTCCCTCAATAGCATCGCGATTAAAAGCCGACACTTGATAACCATGAAGTCCATCTCCTGGAACATCAGAGAACACATCCCCCGCGTTTAACAAATCCACGCTGATAATATCGACCTTTTTAAGAAACATATCTGAACCAGCATTAGACTTGATAAAGCGAACTTGAAGTTTGTCGGTGTAATAACCTTTTTCAAAAACCACTGACTGGCCAGCCGCAGCCTGAAGTGTTTGCCCCTGCAACAGCACATACTGTTCACCACCTTCATCCCACGCGAAGATTTCTATATAGCTAGCGGAGAGATTAGAGTTAGTCCATTCAAAACCGACTTCAGAAACAAGGCGGCTCTCCGCCAGAGTAATATCTAATACAGGTAAGTTACCCTCACTCATCCTCCAATAGTTAGTGGTAGATGAATCAGTAAGTGCAATAACGGAAACCTCCTCACCATTATTCACAGAGCCCACAAACCCCAAATTCGACTCGCTTACGCGAGCAGTAATACTTTCCCCATTTCGATAAACGTTATAGCCGACCACATTGCTTTCAGGGTTTTCTTGCCAACTCACATTTGTCGCTGTTTCATCGTCACTTAACTGAGCTAAAACATTCTTCACCTTGGAAGGTGCGACGGCATGCAATACGCTGCCGGAAAGTTCACGCGATAAAAACCCATGATCTTCCATAGCGGTTAAAGAATAGTAGGTTCTGCCTTTTGGAATTGCGTCGAGCACAAAGCTAAACCCACCATTTTCATCCGCAATGGTAGATAGAAGTTGCGAACTAGACTCAAAGGTTGCCTTTAATTCCAGCGACGCAAACGGAATCGTCGCTCCATTGAAAGTAACGTCCGAATCTACCGTGGGCGTAAAGGGTTTTGCTAATGACGGCGTATACACCGTGCCAATCCGTTCATTTGATAAGCTGGATATATTCGCAGACGTATCAACAACAGCAACAACGAAGTCGTAGCTACCATCATCGACCACGAAGGTAAGCGAAGTCTCGGAAACAAGATCCTCATTTACAGTATCCCAACCATTAGAGTCAGTACCTCTCGACTTTTTATAAATCCGATACCCAGCAAGATCATCTTCCACACTGGCTTCCCAGCTCAACGCTACATTACCACCCGCTACATTTAAGTTTAACAACTCGACTGGGGCTGGCTGCGTTAGATCAACCTTATTCAAAGTAACGATAGCAGGCGAATCGTCAACATGGGCATTAGCATCGGTCGCTACAGCCCTCGCCTCGTATACACCATATGGGATCGCGGAAGTGTCCCACTGCACACCATAGGGCTCACTATAATCATTCAGTATCGGAATCCAAGCACTGTCAGTACTTGAACGATATTCTATCGAGACACTCACAATATCCTCATCGCTTACCGCGACCGCTAAAAACACATTATTTTCGAATTCATGGCCGTCACTAATGCCAACGATCTCCGCATGCGGTACGCTCAAATCAAGACTCAATAGAAACGGTGGAGAAGGCTCGCTTAAGTTGCCGGCAACATCTACGGCGATCACGCTATAACTGTAATTACCATCAACAACATTCAAGTCTGCATAGACAGTTTCTGAGAACGCTAGATCGGCGATATTACCGATAAAAACTTCCGGTGAACCCAATAATTTATCATTTCGAAGCAACAAGTAACCCCGTAAATCCTCTTCTGTAGATGGGTCCCAGGTAAGTTGAATATCACTGCCGGAAGCGACAGCGGACAATCCTGACGGCGGCGCTGGCGCGAGGTTATCAACCGTCACAAATACATCCAGAAAAGCAATATTTTGGGCTGTATCTTCGGCTTCGAGACGGATCAGGTAGTCACCACCTTCATTCAGCAGACTGAAATTAATTTGAGCGAGTTCGTCACCTATAACCGTTACCGAGGACTTTTTAATCTCGGTTAGGGCGTCCGCATTGGGTCCTACATAAACACGGTACTCTAAGAACCCAGAAAGTGAATTAGCCGTACCGATTAGCGACGCCAGACCACTCACTACTTCACCATTGCCCGGACGAACTACAAGAACGTCGGGTGCCGTGGTATCAACATTCAACAGCAACGCATTACGCGAGCTTTCCAAGCCCGCCTTATCGACAGCCGCAACAGCGTATTCATAGTCGCCCTCCAGTACGCCAACATCGTCAAATTTAAGGCCGCCCACTAAGGCTATAGAAATCTTTGAGCCGTTTCGATAAACCTCGTACCCCGCCACATCGCTACTCGACGACGCCTCCCACACAATTGTTACTACTCCGGAATCACTGTCGAGTTCAACCGATGTCATCTCGGGAGGCTCAGGGGGGGTTGTATCTATCGTAAAACTGCTAAAAAGTGTCGTTGTATTTTCTGCTGCATCTAGCGCTACAAGTCGAATCGTGTACTCGCCATCCTCAGGGAGCTGAGGCCAGTTATAAAGCAGTCTATTCGTTACTGATACACCATCGATTTTTAACACCGAAAATAAAGATTCTTCTTGTAATTTTCCTGGGGCTAGCGAAATTTCATATTGCAGCAAGGTTAAATCAGAAACTGTCCCTACAATATCTGAGTCAAGATAGCTATCATTTTGCGGCGTCGATAGCTCCACGACAGGTGGTGTGTTATCTATCACTATTGGTATGGATGACCTAGCCGTTTGCCCACCAATATCGGTTGCGGTGATCGTAAGCTGATAATTACCTTCATCGACAGCACCTAAATCTAGTTGCGCTAGCGGACCTTCTGGCAATACAAAAAAAGTGTTGCTATAGACCGGAGATTCGGGATGAGAAATAGATGATAACGTTACCAAGTAGTCGACCAAATTTTCTTCTACTAAGGAGCCCGAAACCACCAACAAACCTTGGTCACTAGTAAAAACTTCACCCGCCACAGGAGCCTGTACATCTATCACCGGCGCAATTGTATCTAGCACCAAATCGAAATCGAATATACTTCTATTTCCAGCTTTATCACTGGCATGAATACGCAACCCATAAACGCCATCATCACCCAGATTAGCAGCGGGAATTTCACCAAAATAAGAATTTGGTTGATTATCGCCACCAGAAAGCATCACTTTTCCAGTACTTTTAGGTGAGTCTATAAGCAACATTTCAAATCCGACAAAATGCTCCTCAATAATCTCGCCAAAAATTGTAGTCGCGTCGGAATTCGAAGATACACCAACAATATTCTGATTTAACCCTGTTACCACAATTTGTGGTTGTACCATATCAAGTACTACAGACGCGTATTCGACTTGCTCACTTGCCCCAGCTGTTGCCTCATGCGCGGCAACGCGCAGCTTGTATACCCCGTCGGGAAATGCGATTCCGTCGCTATTTTTGGCATCCCAAATAATATTATGCACACCTAGTGAAAATGTTTTATCGACAAAAATAGTGTCAACGACAGCGCCATTAAAAAACACCTCGGCAGTAACCAAAGCCTCGCTATCAAAGGCTACCCTAAACACAGCCAAATCAAGGTTGCTATCATCATTTGGTGACACAAATTCGTTGACAGGTTCAAGGATAGATATCACAGGGATTCTTTCTGGCAACACAACGGTCTTAACTACTTCTGAGTTATTCCCAACAAAATCAGTAACATTTAGCGTTATGTCCCACGAACCGTCCAAGCCATAGGTATTCCATAAGCCCAACATTTCATTTGAAAACGATCTCATACCAGTTTTCGTAATGAGCTGGTTAGTTCTTTCACCTTTACCAATCGAGAGCGTGTAACTAAACCGTTGAATATCGCTAATAGAACCTTCAGGCTCTACAATAACTCCGAGACTATCGGTATCGAGCGGGTAATTAATTTCGGCGACAGGTGCGGTAACATCAATTTCTAAATAAAATTCAAAGGTCTCAGTCAAGCCGCATCCATCTTTAGTCAAGAACACAACTTTATAAAAGCCATCTGGGTGTGCGGTTGCGTCCCACGTGAATTCTGCTGAACCCGAAGCGACAGATAAACTATCCGCAATCGAATCTACCAACTGCTCATTGCTAACCGTAAATCCCTTCGGCGCGGCTGATGACAGATTGAGTTCCACCGAGTAGATATCAATACCTAGCTCAACCGATTCACTAATATTAAATACCCAGCCGATAGAATCAAAAATTCCATCTCCATTCGGAGAGTAAACCGGAACTGGAGCCTTAAAACCACGGCTACTGACGGCGCCACTAGTACTCCATGTGATATCGAGCCCCTCAACTTCTGCATCTACCTCAACCGTAATTGTCGTACAGACTCGAGCACCAGCCCAGTTAAGCTGTTGAATTTCTATTTCACTCTCAGACGCTCCCGTAAACTCGAGAATACCCAAAGTTCCCTTCGCCTTACTCGAAAAACTAGCCTCATTGTAAATTAACGGGGCTTTCGACACTAAGCTCTCCGAAGGGTCATAATACTTAGAGAGATCTTCACAATCATCTCTAACTTCAGCTGAGCCCGGCTCTGGTTGTGGGAAATTATTCCAAGTAATTTCGGAGTAAAAAAGCGGCTGGCAGTAACCAAAACCTCCATTGGTATAGAGCAAATATGTTGAGCCGCCTGTACTTTCCGACGCTCCCTGTATCTCTAAACCATTTACATAAACTTCCTTAGACTCAGGGGGGGGAGTTACTTTTCGGTACTGCACCGCACAGTATTCCTGTCCCTGAATCGGATAAGTAATATCGAATGATGGCTCAGTGTGAACGATCGGGACCACAAAGTTAGTTATAACGACGTCGCCATTCACCGTTTCGGCCTTCGCTTTTAGATTCAACTCACCTTCAGGAAATTGTGTTACATCAAGTTGATATTCATAAGGCGTGGCGTACTGGGGGGTTAATGTATTAAATATCGTGTCTACACCATCAACTGTATCGCGATAAATCGAAAACTCTTTTAGTTCCACTAGTGTAGCGTTGTCGCCATCACTTTCAGTTGATGATGCAATAAGGCTAAGTTTTACCAGCTGGGTAGCGGGTTCATCACAGCTAGCAGGTATAACCGGGCGAGCATCGAAAGCTAGCTCCAAACAAGGTGATTTAAGAATTTGAATGTCAGAAAAATAGACACTGCCGTCAGCTCCCTGCAACTCGGCCTGCAAAGAATAACGCTTACACGATAACAGTGAGCCGATATTGAAATAGAATCTTGACTGCGGCTCCTGGTGAGCAGCATTTTCGTTAGATGGATTTACACTTTTATACAAAGTCCGCTCAGCAAAACGCAGATCTTGATCACTTTGAACGAATAGATTTAAGTTTTGATAACCAGCATCAGAAAAAGGGCCAACCAGCACTTTCGCGTAAGGAAATACTCCATCACCAAAATCCGTAATGTCTATTTCATCGCTAACGTTTATAGAAAAATTATCGAATGTAACCAAAAGGCTATTAGTAACCACTTGCTTATTGAACACATCAGTAATGCGAATATAGGCTCGATAGGTCTTACTTTTATCGAAATGCTGAGCGCTTAAATCCCAAGAAATATACGCTTCACCTTGGTCACCATGATTATCAACAAAAACATCAGAATTAGCCGTATAGCAAGATACCCTAATATCAATGACACATGGCTCTAGTGTACCCATAGTCGCTATCGGAGCAGACTCAAAGCTGGATAAATCGTCCACAGGCGCATACAACACCTCTACAGTCGAAATTTTATTAACTACTGACTCGGCAAGACCAAATATTATTGAACTATTTTCATCAACGGTGTATTCCTTGGAGCTTTGAAACGAAAGGGGAGCCTCATATTGGAGGTCACTTGATCGATAAATAACAGGCTGATTTAGCTCTACATCACTTTCACTCTCGGTCGCAACACTCAAAATTGCAGCCTGATTAATTTTCAACTCGTTAGGAAGAAAATGAATTGTTTTGTTCCCTGCGGGATCCGTCGCTTTAACCCTGTATTCACCAACAATCCATGACGTGATATCGCGCCCTCCTTGGAGTATCAGTTCATTATTGACTTCTACAAGTTTACTATCCAAGACCTGCCAATCTGAATCAGTAAAGCGTCGATACTCGAGGCTAGCCTCCGGCACGGAGCTCAGATCAGATACAACAACCTCTACCGCCTCATCTAAGCCCATAATTGGATAGGCGCTTGATGATAAAGCGGTTATCCAATTATTGGTAAAATCTTCAACTTCGGGGAACTCCGTATCCAGATTTACAAAAAACTCATAGTTTTGTATTTTTATTGTATAAACACCATCCGCGGCTTTAAAGCCATAATCATCCCGTCCATCCCATGTAATTACCTGCTCTGAGCCGATATCTGAATATGATCGCTCTATAGTTTTAATCAGAGCATCACTCTCATCATATATAGTTACAGTTAGATTGACCGGTTCCAAAATGGTGAGATGCAACGATACGGTATCTTGCACCGCATCGCCATTTGGAGAAAAGTATGCGGGGGAGCGATACAACCCCGTAACCGAGGGGCTATCGGAGGTAGAGGTACGGGCGATTGATTGGCGTTTATTTCCGGCTAAATCTGTAACGCTAAGGCGAACCAAATAGCTGCCCGCTGCGGGCGGAACCCACGTTGTCAGACTTTCATCAACAACCATATTAGACGCGAGGGGAGCTATCGAGAACCACCCGTCTGGTTCGCTCGTCAGTGCATACTCTAGAACCCATGACTCAAAGTTTTTATCTGTGGCAGTGCCTTCCAGTAGAATACCACCCGATTCAGATGAACGTATTGTTCGTAAATCCGCTTTCAAATTAAGCAGGGATTCGGTACTTAGAAAGTGGCCATCATATACTTTGCTACACAGGCTTTGAGAAGAATATTGGTAAGATAAAAAGAGCTTACCTGATGGCGTCGGACGAGCAAGAACCCCCAGAGGATCCAGCTTAGTTAGTGGGTTAACACGCGTTGGAATAGATGCATCTAAGCCAACGATATACGGATCGTCTAACCGAGAATGACTAGCGCCAACTTGCAAAGCCCGAGCGCCGCTAAACCACTCTACTGACCTCTCCGCAAAGTGGATCTGCCACCCCTCATCTACCACCACTGGCGGTAGTAGTGGCAATCCATTCTTACTAATTTTAGTGCCATATCTATCAGTAGGTAAGTCTATTACTTTACTAGGTACATGTTCAACATAATCACCAAATGAGTACCAGCCAATAGGCTCTTGGCCGATAAAGTCTAGCTCTTCAAAATATTGTTCGACCCAGCCATAATATACGCTGGGATAATGGTTATATGGCGCAACATCTGCATGCTTCTCCCTCTGCCCGCTACGCGTATCTACAACATACACGCCGCTCAGATCGCCATCTGGAATATTATATTTTTCGGGCGAATATAGATCGACAGGACCGTAAACATCGCACCCATACCCTTCGGCAGCGCCGTCTGGGCAATCTAACTCTCGTCCTTCAGCCCTCAATACAGCTTCTAAAACAACGGCGCCGGACAACTCCTGAAACACAAAGGCGAACTCCAACCCATCTGGATTCCAAGCCACACCGTGAAAATACCCAAGTATAGATCTATCTCTTCGAAACGCCTCGGGAACTATAGCCTGTAGCTCATCGCTCCCAACCAAGAAATTGGACTCCCGAAAAAAATTGCTTTGAACGATTTCTCCCGTACTACTGTAAACAAATACCCCACCTTTTGCTGGATCTGCAACTAAAATTCGCCCCCCTTCTGGTGACCACTGATAGTCATGTGCATAATCGCTAATAAGAGTGGCCTTACCGCTTTGAGTGTCAACGAGCACAAGAGTTGCAATGTTTGCCAGCACCTCGTCAGCGCGAGTATAGTAATTAAACTGGCCAGCAACATGTAGCGAAAGAGCGGTCCCCGTAAGGTTAGATTTAAGCTTAATAGGTATGTAGTTCAAATTGCTAGTTAACGCCCTGTCGATCAAGTAGCCGATGGAATATGTGGTTATATCTCTAAGTTGTGGCTCGCTATCCAATAGGTTGATGGCTTGTACAAATAAATCATCAACGGCTACGTACGCTTGAGAAACAATAGCAAGATCATTTGTTTTACCTACAAATACCGCATCTCTGAATTCTAAACCTTCGCCAATTTCAGCAACCAACTCTAAATCCGAACCAGATTTTAAATCCATCGACAAGACACGGCCATCTGGAGTAATTACCACCAAATGTGAGCTATCTGGACTAACTATAATCTTACTTGCTATGACTCGAGCGCCACCCAAATCCGATAATTGAACGATATTTGTTCCATATTTATCTGCACGGTAAAGCCCCGTAGGATGCAGAACGTGGTCACTAGTATTCACTACAACACCATCGATCTCACGCACAGCATAGTGGGTAATAAAATAAATATATTCCTCATCCGGGCCCCACGCGATCCCTCTATCACCAATTAATTCTTGATCTCCATCCGTGCTAGGAGCACCTAGCACGCCACCAACGCGACAGCTTAAATCAGTGGTAAATGCATACTGCGTGCCTAACGCTTCTACCAAGCCAGAACGGTTAGTGTCGACGACTACGCGAACGGCGCCGGTGTAGCCTCCGTTACTGGTTTTTACGACTATACGGTAGTCGCCATCATTTACTAGGGCGCCAGCGTCGGACCTACCATCCCAAATTACATTTCCCGAAGACGCATTGGAGAATGTCTTTTCGAAGTGTCGGACTTCGCGCTCGCCAGCATCGATGACAACCACTTCGACTGTATCCGGCTCACCCAAACGGAAGAAATAGTTGCTTTGTTCTTTTATGCCGTCCCCGTTCGGGGAAATATACCGTTCGGAAACGTAGTAATCGTTGTTTTGAATCGCTACGCTCTTTAGCGCACTATTGTTAGTTCTCACCGCTTCTTTTATCGTTTGTTGCGGGTCGACGATAACAAAAATTTCTTCTACCCCCTGACTATCAAATTGCATATCAAAAATAATTTGGCCAGCCCCCATACTTGCAATTGACGGAACCGTAAAGCCAGATCCTATTTCTATACCACCATTGTCCGGCGCTCCTCCCCGATACGCTCGCACCAATAAATCGGCTACGTCTTGTGAGCCATGATTATTTATATTCACTGTTACCGTAGCGGTATCACCCAAGGCAGGAAACGCTGGGCTTAATTGTATTGCACTTTCGCTTACGGCCAAATCTGGCAGACTGTTAACCGGTAGTTCAATGAACGCTAAATTGTCTGATTCGCTGAACTCGTTAAACTCACCATCATAGTCGACGATCACGAAAATAAAGTGATTTTTAGCATCGGGAATCTTTGACCAAATCTGATTAACGGTTGTAGACTCACCGGGTGCCAGCGAAGCGACAACGACGGTATTGGATATTTGCAAGCCTCCCGCATTTGGATCATTGTCAAAAAAGGCTACAGAAATTCCGGTAAGCGGTACGGTGCCAGTATTAAATACTTCCGCACTTAGTGTTGCGCCAAAACCTTCGTTAGCCGGGTTTGGATTAACATTTAAACCATCGGCCCTAACCGAAAGATTGGAACCCTCAAACTGCTCTGTAATAACGCTAATTGATGCGCTATTGTTAGCGTCATCCGCTTCGGCAATTAGATTACTTTCATCTATGGCAATCGAAAGCGTGGACTCGCCAATTAGATTTGCTTTCCACTGTAATTTTAGCGTGCGCTCTTCACCCGCCGCCAATACCAATTCCGTATTTTCGACCTCCTGAAAACCGTTCTCGTTATTGATACCGACTACAACATTGGTATTCGGCGTGGTAAGCGTGCCCTTATTTCTTATTACAGCGGTTATAGTTACGTCTTCGTACAATAGCGCAGGGCTGGGGCTGTAACTAATGTCGGCAGCCATTACCTCTAAGTCTAAACTTGGTGCAGTGGTTATAATACGTTTGATCTGGTTATTGTCTTCACGGCTTTCAGGAATAACTCCATCGGGGTCAACAACTACGACAAATGCCGTGTCGCCGGGAAATATTAGGTCAGTAAAAAAATTAGCTGACGTAGATGAGCGACCAGGTACATTGATTATGATTTCGTCGGTTAAGGTACCGCCATTTTCTGGCTCACCGCGCCAAACTTGTGCGATCACATTATTCGCATCGTTTACACCTGTATTTCGAACGATGGCCGAAACACTTAATTGAGAAGGGATCTCTACCGGATTTTCTGGCGTAATCAAAATGTCGTTAAGGCTTAACTCGAGATCAACTCCCTCGGTTGCAGCTTCTACAGCATACACTAGCGAGATCACGTTATCGCCTTTACTACGTTCAAGTAACGCCGCTTCTTGATCAATAACGGCATACAGCTTTTGACTACCGGCCTTCTCGAACGTATCCCAAAAAAAGTTGAAACTTAGGGTATTACCAGGATTGAGGATTGGGATATTGACCGGCCCCAAAACAGACGCACCACCGTTGTTGGGGTCACCCTCAAATATTTGCAAACTCGCCACTTCTGTATTCAGTGGTGAATCATTAGTCACCATCACAGTTAAGTTAACGCGTTCACCATCACGCCTATTATCTTCATCTGCGTTAAAACTTATCACGGCGAGATTCTGCCGGCTTATCGAACGCAGTGCACTTGCCGCCACGGCAGTGGTATACACACTGCCCTCCCAATTGCCCGATTCTCGCTGACGATCACGTATAAATGCAATTGCGCTAGAAGTATCAATTTCAGCGTCTAGTTTCGCTTTCACCACGGTTAATATAACCTCGGCCGTTTCGTGCACAGTACTGACTGGCTTGCCAAAACCACCATCACTATTTTGCTGAATTGATAGCCAGCTTATGGCATTTTCCACTGCGCCACTGGCACCCTCTGCATCTACTAAAGCGTAAATAGCCGCATTGGTTGCGTGTAAACTACTCCCGCCACCTAAACTCTCGGGCCACCCAAAATCGGCATTTTGTTGCGACAACAGAAAATTTACACCGGAACCTATACGAGTATTTATGCCACTGGGAGCGACCTCTGTATGGCTGAGCGCACGTATTGCAAGTGCGGTATCTAACGCGGAACTTTTGTAGTCTGGTAGCAAAGCCCAGCCGCCATCATCGGCTTGGCGGCTTTCTAGCTCCGCAATCTGGTCTGTTGCAGCGCTACCTAAGGCTAGAATTGTACGCGCAAGCGAATCTGTATTTTGGCTCACAAGGCTATTAAGCCAAATCGCAGGCGCGGCTCCGCCTGCAAAGCTTGCATCCAAATCGCGCAGAGTACTCAACACTACAGAGGTATCACGCACTCGGGTATTACTGGTATCAGCCCAATAACCCTCAGCCGCAGTCTGCTGCGCCTTCAACCAACTGATTGCATCTTCAACATCAGCAGTGTCTACACGAAACACATCATCGCTGGCGGCTTGCACCCCAACTTGCTCACCGAGGTCTGCCACAGGTAGTGCTTCGGGATAAACATGAGCGATACCACGACCACCCGTCATAATTGAAAAACGCTCAATAAATGCACGCCGTAAAGCGTCTATCTGAACTATTTTAGCTTCGTCTATATCCTCATCGCCTCCTACAAGGTAAATAAAACCAAAACGAAACTCTTTTTGTGCATCATCTGCCGACGGTATACGTGCGCCTTCCGCCGCAATAATATCGGTAACGCTAATACTAGTAGTAGTACCTGTAACCGTTGCGCCCTGAACGGGTAAACTACTCGCGGTAAAAGTAGAATCGACAGGGTTAATAAGAATAAAATCATTAACTTCCGACGCATTTTTAAAACCCATCAAGTACAAATCGAGCGGCGAATAAAAACGACGTGTACCAGTTGCTGTAAAGGTTCCATCTTGATTATTTTTCCACTGGGAGCCGTATTGTATTGAGGCATCGGAATCTAAAAAGAAACTCCAGTGAGCAGAATCTCGACCAAGCAACGCATTACTTGGGTTACCCTCCGCATCGTTAAACTGGACAAACACGCCCCAACGGTGCAGCACCTCATGGGCGAGCACAGAAAGAGGTAAATCGAATTCGGCATCAAAAGAATTCAGGTTATAGCGGCTGAGCGCGGCCATATCGATAAACCCTTGAAGTTTACCCTGGCTGCTATAGGTTGCTGAGTTATCGAAAATAGGTACACCAATGCCCTGAACGTTATTTTTTACACCGTGGTAAAAAGCGGTGGCTTCCCCAGTATCAAATTCAAACGACGTAAAGGTGACAAGAAAATCGTAATTGTCGGGGTGCGTACGGTAAAACTCTTTCGCCACAGCTGCTCGTGCCGCTCTATTTAACTGTCCGCTCTCTAAGGTTTTATCGTAATCACCGGAAAACGACATAACGGTAATACTATTTTCATCGGCAATAAATGAAGCGGAATATGCACCCTCTGGAATATCAAATGTATCGATTGGATAGGTTCCAGAAGCAGTAGTATATTGTGTAAAAAGAAGAGCAAATATACCGAGCGTTTGCCAAATCTCCGGTATACAAAGCGCTGTCCTCTTTCGATCAACCATTCCCAAACCCAACATCTTTATGCTCCTGCAAATATACTTGGTGATCCCACTCATAAATAAATCCAACGCCTGCTGCTAAAAATTGCTACTTGTTATTCCAATGGCCAATAGGGCTAGGATGTAAACCCGCTATCGAGGAACTTCGTTTGGTGCGATTGACCGCTTACTATTCTGATTAAGGTCGTTTGCTGGTTCGTCGCTAACCGCCTTAGAGGTGAAGGTTTCCAAAACCAATACCGGTTTCGACAAATCCTCTGGTATTTCATTACTTAAACGCTGTACACGGGCTGGTTTTCCCGCAGTACTTTTATATAAGTACACACGGCTCAACTCACTCTGCTCATCTTGAAAAATTAAGAAATTATCCATCACACTCTGCAAGCGTAACGGTAAAGACTCTAAAATATCGCCCAACTCTAATGTTAGCAGCTCTCCGTCACTGTTTTTCAAAACAGCGATACCATCTTGGGGGGAAAGTGCCATTATGCTGTAGCCCGCTAAACTTTCATCTGGAGCTGTGCAATTTGCGGCGCTCGAAAGAAGGAGTATTAAAATCGAAATGAACGGCAAGCTAAAAATTGAGAGACATCGGTATCGCTGCATCTTTTTAAAAGTCCTTTAATAAATAATACGCCCGCCGAAATAATAACGCGACCTTTAACACGACGGTTAGCGTGCAAACCATAGTTTTATTCACCATTCCAACCACTATCGTAAAAACCTCGCTCGCCCCATGTATGGAAACTTGAAAAAGGCCAATCGCGCGCGCACGACACCAACCCGTGTTTTATTGGATTAAGGTGAACATAATCTACGTGATATTTTCAATCTTATTCATTTCTAATTGTGTGTTCCCAGAAGCGTCGCGGCCAAACACCTCGCTCACCTTTGCGACACCACATCTTAGACAAGGTTTCGACAGGTAGCAACGATTTCGAAAATCGTTTTTTAATTTCTCTCCAGCGAGAAGAATAATCGGCATCGCCTTCGGGCAACGTCCAAACAGCATGCAGGTGGTCCGGCAACACCACCCACGCATCAATAACAAATGGCCGCCGCGCCATCACCCATCGAACCGAATCCCGCAAAGACCCAACATGATCCACCAACAACGACCAAGCCCGCTGCAGCAAATTCACCGTAAAAAAATACGTCCCACCCTCAACATAACACCGCCGATAACGCACCCCCAGAATCCCCCCCGCACCAGCGGAACGTAGGTCGGAAAAGCGTAGCGCCTTCCGACGTTAACCGACCACGTCGCGCCCAGCCACACCCAGAAACGGCGAGACGGCAAATCAGTGAAAACAAAACCATTCACAAAAGATCCCTTACCAGCCGATAAATGGTTGAATCAACCTGTAATCAATGCTGGAAGGCGCTTCGCCTTTCCAATCTACGCAATCATTTATTCCGACGTACGGCCGTGCTTGAAAGCTTAATACTCAAACACAACCCTAAAAGGGCTTTTGCCAACTAACTGAAAAAAAACCAATGGGACAAGACCTTAAAATAACTATTCTTCAAGAATATTAAACACCACGTCTTCAGTGCCAGAATCAACCGCAAGCTCAGTGGCTTAGAGCAGCGGATTATTCAAGAGCTGCTCGAAGGGATGATTATTAAATATGAAGCGGAACGGTGGTCATCAAAAGCTAAAAGATAAGCAATTAAACAACACGCTCCCATAAGCCATGATACTGCCGCTCAGGTTCAACCAAAGTCCATAATGCTCCGCAAGAACTACATTCAAAATATGCGTCAGCACCCAACTGGTTAGAATTTGGCTTAAACCAGTTAGGCCTACCCACCCGATTTAATAAGCCCGTAGCCATAGCTTGATCAACAATACGCGCACAAGACGCATGCTCCGCTCTATCCGAGAACTCACCCTCCTTAAAAAGAGAGGAACACTTCGAACAAGGAGGCAATACGACCTTGGACGCAGCCATTATTTTTGACATATCACCACGTTTAAATTTTAGTAGAACCCCTTGCGAAACAACCTTAGAGAGTGTTGCGCTCGAAGCAACAACCCATTGATGAAAATCATCAACAGTAATATTAGAAGCTCTTAGCTCGCCAATCTTCTGAGATAGCGCGTCAATTTCATTCATATTAAAACCCTTTTACTAATTCGATTTTTTTAAAGGGATGACCCAGTCATCACTCCAAGAACTTGTGGTCCCCATAAATTGACGAAGACCTCCCGAACCGGCAGCAGGGTAAAAATCTGTAAACGGTTCCCAACCAACAGATAAAGAGTTATATAATGGCCGTGGAACTGTTGCGCTATTAATCGCTGAAGTTGGTATTTTTAGAAGAACTTCTGGCTCTCCCCAATGCTGGAATACTTGCCCTCTATCCATCAAAACTTGAGGGTCTAAACCAACATCATCGGTTGTCATATAAGTTCCACCAGAACGACCACTTACAGTGCCGTTTTGACGATAAACATCAACCATTCTTTGGTTTGTTGCACGATAAACAAAGCCTTGCTGAGAAATCATGGTATCTAGCTCTAGCTGAAGAGCTGGCCCCTGAGACCGGTATTGAGACATTAAAGATTTATATTGATCTTGTGTTAATGCTCTCTCGCCGGGCCCAGCTTTAGTACCACGAGTATGAAGTGTTGATGTTGAATTTGGAGAAAGTGGTGAACTGTTTGGAACAACAAGTTAAAACTCACCCCAATGATCGATGTAAATCATTGATGCTGCCTATAAGCTCCTTATTCCCAGCTTCCTCTGTAACACCTTTTGGCAGCTCATAAGGATCAACGGCGAGATCCATTAAAGTGCCAAAACCACCATAAAGTTTTTTCAAGGAATTAATTATTTCTGTTTCAGACTTTTGCCCAATTTCCGATTTTGAAGCATCAAGTTTGTTAGCCCAAAAATCAAAGCCATATTTTCTCAACACTTGCGACGTCTTCTCTAGGTTTTCAGCCACATTCGTCATATTCACAACATTACCTCCAATCATCTGCCTGAAGGCAGCGGTTTTCTTGCTCCAGGAATCTCGATAACTTTCGGCAAGTCATTAGGATCAATAACTATCTGGAAGCCATTGCCATCTTTTATAGGCCCTATTAGGGCTCGAGTCGACTCTTCAACTCTGAGTTTCGTAACCGTATCTGGAAATACGTCTGAAGTACCTTCAAGCGCTAGAACACTTCTTGCTTCTTCGGTATTCGTTACCCGTTGACTAGTACTGCCGCGTGTTACAAATGGTGATTTAGGACTATTTACACCTTTTTGGAAGGCACGATCCAACTCAGTTCCTGGCTTTAATGTGATCTCCCTAAATCTTCCATTAGTGAATGTTTCACCCACATTAAAGTCAAAAGCATCATAACTAAATCCTTTCGTTTTGTTTGGAACATCATCAACCAAATAAGGCCCAGAAACCTTCCTATCCGGTGCACTTACATCTAATTTAGACAACTCAACACCACTATTGGCAGCGTTTTCAATATTTAGCTTCGGCATGCGCTTAAGGTTTGCAATAGAATTCTTTGCTGTCGCTAGTAAAGACTTCACCGCAAATGGAGCAGAGGTAATAGCTGTCATCGTATTAAGAATTGGTGCAGCGGATTGCCCAGCTTTAAAATACTCGCGGTTCTCAAGGTTGTGCTCGGTAGTCAATCGACTTTGATTGAGCCCCTGAGGAATCAATCCAGGATTGCCGATAACTGTAGCAACACCGTTAACAAAGCCTTCGGTTTTGTTAACGGCTTTTTCGTAGTGGCTTAAAAAGTATGGAGAAAGAAGTACGTTGCCAATATATTCAGCAGCGCTTGCTAGATCTTTTGCCCCTTCTGTACCCCAACCGGCCGCAAATGGTAGCAAGGCTTTATCTTCGAGCTTCCGGTACGCTCGGGCACTCTCTTTCTCCTTCCCTTCCGGCATCAACTCAATTGCAGAGTAGGGATTGATTGCAAAGGCGCTTCGCCCACTAGGATCCCAATAAACAGTCGGGTTTTGATAGGCATACAAATACCGATGCAAACTAGGCGGTGTATCAATCTCACCTTCCCAGGGATCATGACTCAAGAACCTACCCGTATCCGGGTCATAAAAGCGCGCCTTGGCATACAATAGCCCGCTTTCGGTATCTTCCTCATAGCCAGTAAACGCAAAGCGGTTCCAGGAATCACCGGTTTCACTGCGCTTGTTACCCCAGGCATCGTATTGGTAGCGGGCTTGAATACTGCCGTCTTGGTTGGCAAGGTTAACCACGCTATTAAGTGCGTCGGTTAAATAAAACTGTAAACCTTCGCTTGCATGATTAAGGCTAAGCAAGCGGTTGGGGCCGTAGTCATACTTGGCGAGAAGCTGGTCTGCTTCGTTGTACTGCATGAGTACGCTTTGATCGTCGTAGGTATATCGCTCTGTACCGCGGTCACCTATTTTTTCGGTACGCAGGCCTTGTGCATCGTAAAGGAATTGCCCCAGTGAGGAGCCACCCTGAACAACTTGCCTAAGGTTATCGCGGTTGTCCCAAATAAATTCGGTGATTTCGTTGTCTTTTACTTTGCTGAGCTGATTACCATTTGAATCGTAGCTGTAACTAACGCTTTCTGCAGCGTTGATATTGTCGGTAATAGTTTCGATTTGGTTGCGATCGTTGGGTGTATAGGTACGATCGAATATTATACTTTCTGCGGCATTTCGATGAACTTCTGTGATGCGATTGTAGGCTTCATCGTAGCTGTAGGTAACGTTTAGGTCTGCAGCTGTGACGTCACAGAGTATGGATTGGTCTGTTTCGCAGTTGGCTACGCTGTAGTGCACTGTGGCGAGCCTGTCAAGGCTATCGTATAGGTAGCGTGTGGTTTCAGCGGCGCTGCCATTTTCTTCTGTTTGCTGGGTTCGATTGCCGTTGCTGTCGTAGAGGTAATCGTAACGGGAGACTACCGCGTTATTTTGTTGATTTACGATTGTTTGTAGTCTGCCAGCATTGTTGTACTGGTAGTTCGAGCTGATGCTATTGGGGTATAGAACCGCTTTAAATTTACTGTTGCGATAATACTTGTAGTTGGTAATACCGCTATTTGTGGTAACACTGTCGAGCCGGTTAAGCGGGTCGTAGCTGTAATGGGTTACGGCACCGGCGGCATCGGTTAGGCGAGTGCGGTTGCCGTTATTATCGTATTGATAGCCAAGGGTTTTGGCAAAGGCGTCTGTGTAGCTTTCTACTCGATCAAATTTGTCGTACTGCCATTGGTAATACCGCTGGGCAATGCTGCTGTTTAGGTAGTTTTCATATACGTCGGTAACGTTGTTGTTGTTGTCGTAGACAGTGGTAATGCTTTCTACCTGCTGGGCAATTTCCGCTACACCCTGTTCAAAGCTACGCAGTACTTCGCGGTTAAGAAAATCATAGGTGTAGGTGGTAACTAAACCATTGGCATCTGTCATTTGTAGCAAGTTGCCGTTTTGGTCGTAGTCATCGTAACTAACAATATTGGTATCTGGGTAGTCTATTTGAATACGGCGATTTAATTCATCGTATAGGAACGTTGTGGTATTAGAGTTGCCATCGGTTTGCCGCTCTAGGTTGTTGTTGTCGTCGTAGGTATAACGGGTAATAGCGCTATCGCTTGAGCCGTAACCAGATTCTATTTCAACCAGACGGTTGGTGATGTCGTAGCGGTATACCCATTCATTACCTAGCGGCATAATTTTATTGGTAAGGTTGCCGATTGGGTCGTAACCGTATTCGGTGGTTTCTGTTTCATCACCATTTACGTCGGTACGGCGTTCGTAACGCTTTCGGCTGCGAAGATCGTATTCAATATTTGTTTTAACAAATTCTGGGTCGGTAATTAAACTGGCCTGCCCCATAACGTCGTATTGATAGAGTGTAATGGCAGCGAGCGGACGGGATTCCCTTAATATCAGGTTTCGCGCATCATAATCATAGGCCACGGGATTGTCTTCTGCATCGACCTCAATAACAAGGTTGCTGTCTGGGTCGTAGCTGCGTCGTTTTACAATTTCAATATTATCTCGTTCTATTTTGCTGACGCGATTATTTAGATCATAGTAGGTACGGGTAACGATACCTCTACGATCTGTACTGGTTTCTAGGTTGTTATTTAGATCGTAGGTAAATATTTCGGTTAAAGGCGTGCCGGTACCGTCCGTTTCGGGGTAATGCTGGTTAGCCGTTAGGCGATGCAGGTCGTCGTATAAGTATTTAGTGAGGTAACCTCGGCGATCTATTTGTTCAGTTTTGTTGCCAACTTTGTTGTATTTGCTTTCGACGGTGTAGCCAAATGGCAGTGGGTCGGTTCTAAGTACCAATTGATTTACAGCGTTATAGGCGAAGGTTGTGACGTTGCCTTTGAAGTCTCGCTGTGTTTCTACGTTACCGTAAATGTCGTAGGTGGTTTGCTGGTATCGATTGTCTGGCAGGGTTTGCCGTGTTAAGCGATTTAATAAGTCGTAGTCAAAATTGGTTTGTTGGCTGTTGGCATCGGTAACGATGTCGAGGTTACCGTCTTTATCGTAGGTGTTGCTAACAATTGGGCCTAAGCTATCTCGCGTAGCCGTAAGGCGATTAAGGTCATCGTAAAAATGTTCGACCTTGTTGCCGTTGGCTAGCTCTTCTGTTTTTACATTCCCTGCGGGGTAGTAGGTATATTCAGTGGTGATATCTTGCTCAACACCGTCTACAGTGCCACGCTGTGTTGTGGACGTTACTTTGTTCCGTGCATCGTATACTGTTTTGGTAACAATGTTGCGACGACTGAATACTTGCACAGGATTGTTCGCTTTATCATAAATATATGATTGCGGGACGCTCTCTGCGTAAGTGGAATCAGATGCGCTTGCAGGGCGATTTTGGTACGGGTCGCTCTCTGTAAGCAACCTGTTCAGCGCATCGTAGGTGCGTGAGGTCACGCCGCCTTTAGCATCCACCTGGTAAAGGGTATTACCATTGGCATCGTAACCAAATGTTTGGCTACGCCCCATTTCTTCGTTACGAGATACTAGGCGATGGAGTTCATCATATTCAAAATCGGTGCTCTTCAGCTCTGCATCTATTTGCTGAATGATATTGCCGTGATTGTCGTATACCAATTGGGTGACGTTTCCGTTCGCGTCGTCGTCATTTGGCAATGTTGTGTGAGTACGTCGATTAAGTTCGTCATATTTGTATTGGGTAACGCGATCGGCACTAACATATTCCGTTTTGACATTTCCAACGCCATCAAAGGTACGATTGACTATACTATCTTCAGGCCCTTCTGCGCGGGTTTGCCGGTTGGATTGATCGTAGCTGTAGGTGGTCGTTGAATTTGCACGAAATCCATTTTGCTTATATAGGTTATCGTTGGCATCGTACTCAAACACACGTGTGTCACCGAGCGCATTTGTCTCTAGATTTACAAGATTGCGTTCGCTGTATCGCCAAAGGGTAGTACGGTTCTCTTCGTCCGTTTCACTAAGTTTGTTGCCATTTTGATCATAACTGTACCTGCGGGAATTTATACCGTTCTGAGTTGGCGGGTATTCTATTTCGCGCAGGTTATTCAGACCGTCATATTTGTATACCGTGAGAAAGCGCGAATCCGTTTCGTTACTGCTACGTGCATCACGCGCTTCTACCCTTAACCCCATAGCGTTCCATTTGAAATAATTGCGATAAAGCGCTTTTCCAACGGCAGCCTCTGTACTTTTTACGTTACCGTAGTTGTCGTAGGTGAACAAGGTGATATTGTTGTTGCGATCTTTACTGGATAAGCGGTCGCCATTGGTGTCGTACCTAAAGCTTTCGGTGAACACTCCACGGGGTACCGCCGCCGGCAAGTTAGCTGCGATTTTATTTAACTCCGGGTAAAGTATTTCTGTGATGTTGCCATTGGTATCGTAGCGGTAAGAGGTTGTGCCGCCGTTTCTGTCGGTTTTAGACTGCAATCGATTTTTTATTAAGTTAACGTCGAAAGGCGCGGAGTGCAAACCACCCGAGATAAAGTAATCATAATTTGTTGCTGTTGTCGATTGCTTACCCTTTATGTAATCCTGGATTACATTGCCGTTTAGGTCGTGTTTGAATACTGTGGTGAAACCGTTTTCGTCGGTGGACTCCTTAAGCAATACATCAGTTTCTAGATCCCAAAGCATTGTTTTAGGCATGGCAATGCCCGGACGCTGTATGCTGGTGGGCGCACCATAGGAATTGTGGGTGTATGTCGTATTGTTGCCTCTAGGGTCTGTTACAACTGTTTGTATGGTGGCTGCGGAGCTACTGCGACTGGTTGCGGTTAAATCGCCATAGCTAAATTGCGTAGTGCTTACTGGCATGCCGGGCTTAGTTATAGATTGGTATGCTGAAATTTTAGTTTCGCCTGAGCGTACAATTGGCGTCGCATAAATACTGTGCACATTCGAAACATAACGAGTTATGTTTCCATTAAAGTCTGTAACGGTTTCTATGGCCGCACGCTCAAAGTAGGTATTCGGGCGTATATTTCCCTCTGCGTCGAAATAATCATCACTATCATTAATTTTATAGGTGTATTTTTCTGACCGCGAGAGAAGCGGGCTTTCAATGTCGCTATGAGAAACGTTGCCGGTGTATTTTGTGTCGATAAGACGACCAAATTCATCGTATATATAATTTACGCTCACCAATAAATTGAGCGGATTATCATCTGGATGGCACGCTGTTCCCGGTATACAGGCATAGGCCCACGCAACAACTGGGCCTATGCCGTCTATGCTGTTAACGTTTGTATAGGTAAAGTTTAGCTTGTGTGGGCCAGACTCTACATTAAGTAGTTTTGCTGTACCTTTTGCCGTTGGGTCGTAACTCAGTTTGGTGATATTCCCGTTGGTGTCTGAAATACTCGTTAGGTAGTGTTCGTGCTTTCCGGCCCAAGGAAATGCATTGTAGTGGTAGCGTGTACCGTCTTTACTATAGAAATCGTAGCCGTCTGGAGTATCTTTTAGTGTGCCGTGATAGCCTTTTTGCGGTACCCATTTCGCGTCTTGCAGGGTAAACGTTTGGCCGCCGCCATCGCCACCAACTACCGTAACTCCGCCACAGCCCGAGCGCACTATTTTTGAGTCGTAGCTATGAGACCAAGCAACGCCAATTTTGCCAAGTAATGCGCTACTACTAGAGTAGCTACGAGCCAGATTGATGGGCATACCTCGGCCAGGCAAACTAATGTCGTTGCGAGCTAGATAAAGATGTCCATCAAAAAGATCGATATTTTCAAGATTGGCATGGGCCAATGGCAACGGGTTGGTATAGTTGTTACGAAAAAATGCACTGCCAGTGGAAGATTCGGTGATGCTCGAATCGTTTGCGGCTGTTGCCGTTAGCTTGTATGTGTAAAACCCCTGATCAACGTCAATCATGGAAATTGATATGGAGTTTTTTCCTGCGGCAAAGTATTGATCGTTGGTAATAGTGTAGGTTGACGATGTTGAAGTGCGGCCTCTAAACAATTCCAAGGTGACATTTGAGTCACGTGTAATCCCAAATTGTAAACGGCTTTCGCCATAACACGCTGTTTGGTTCGCAAGATCTATACGCGATGTTGCTTTAAGTGAACCATCAACGAAACGTAATGTGGCTTCTTCTTCGGGTTCAGTAATAGCGGGAGCATCAACTGAACCCTTTACAAACGAGATTAGAGGTACATCAAACTCTAGGGGTATTGATTCTGAGTCCACCGGACCTGCAAGCTTTAACGAGCCAGAATTAAACCGTATTCTCGCCTCATAGTGTTTTTCTAAATCGAAACCAACACCTTTAGGAAGCATTGCCTGACCAGTACCCGTGGAAGGATCTACCTCGACGGTTGCCCTGTAGAAAACACTCCCATTTTCGGTGATTTCGAAAATGCGATCAGTAGGTACGAAACCTGTAGGCGCATAGCTAAAGTTTATAGCTTGCGATTGCTGTACTCCGCCAATTAGGCTTAGCTTGATTGGCTCTATCGCAGGTAAATCTATTTTTACCCCTCGGACAAAGAGCCCCGCCTCAATATTGTAAGTTTCAATTACCTCTCCACCTCTCTGCAGATCTATTAAACGCCCCAAGTAATTGGGGCCGGCATACGAGGAAGCCTGCATTCGGAACTCAAATTCTTTAAAATTAGAATCCTCAGCAGTAAGTGTTGCCGAATGTAATACAGCCGGAGACTCACCTACGGGAAGCTCTCTCGGACCAACATAAAAGTCAAAAGTTGCATTATCAAATTCTTCCCCCCAATACCACCTGTACCGTACTGGAATAGAAAGTTCAGATACGCCAACCATATTCTGAACACCATCCATTGTATTAACGCTTAATTTTACCGTTAACAATGAAAAAGTATTTTCAGCCAAAACGTCCTGAGTCTGAGCTGTTGCAGGGGCTTCAGTTAAAAAAGTGTTATAACGAAATAGTGAACTGCTCGGGGTGTCGGAATTGGTGGTACCAGGAACAAACCTGACAGCGGAACCGTAAGGGTTACTGAGAAAACTAACGGTATTCTCACCACATAATTGCTGCATAAATTTTGACGTACATGCATCTGCCTGTATCGGCCCAACTACCAATCCTGTGGTAAGGATTGAATTTTCATCATTCGCGAGCAAATACGATGCGAACTCGGATGTAACCTTCACATTGGAAACGGGGTTATTAAATTCATCAAAGACAGAAAATAGTACTGTGCCGGTCGTTATCCCCTCAATACCATCTAGGTTTAAGCTTCCAAAGCCTGACAGCGCATTATAGATTGATACTGGCGCCCCTGGCTTAGCGTACATGGAAAAGGGTTGTAACAAGCTCACGCTAGAGGATTCGGTCTTGACAGTAGCATCGACCAAAACAACGCCAACTTGAGTGGAGAACTTATCCGAATCGTTTAACCGTGTGTAGGCTTTATTAATATTGGTAGTAGTAGGAAAACTTAAAACTGTAGCCGCGACACCCAGCTCATTGGTAACTACTGTGACTTCTTCTGCCGGGACATCTGCACCAAGCAGACCGAGGCCATCGGCTAGGGAAAAGGTAACTTCCGCATTTGCTACACGCAAGCCGTTGACATCCAAAACAACAACCTGTATGGGCTCACTTCGACTTCCGACTTCTCCAATTTGATTATCTGTAGCAGGAATAATATGAATACTTTGTGCAGATAATCCATCAGAGTTATTTTGCCCCATGTAGGGTTGAACTAAAGGCTCAAGTAGCTCTTTAGGCCAATTACTTGGCAATACAGTGGAATTTCCACCTGCAATCCCGCCAGAAAGGAAATACCCCGCAGCTCCGGTCGATGGATTTTGTACCACCCAACCTGAACCAGTCCAAGCTTCATATGAGATAGGGGCCCCTGCAATACTGACAGTTTGGCCTTGCGCAACCCAAGCGCTAATATCATCTAATACTGATTGGGGATGACTGAGCAGCGGCAGTGTTGTGGCTATATTCTGAGCGCTAATGTCGTATATGGTGGAGCCCTGTGAACTCGCTAGCCCGAGAACTTTATCTGCGGAAATAGCGATAACACCGAAATCACTTTCGAGCATAGAGTGTTCAAGATAGCTGCCATGTAATGACGACATTTTACGCCATTCGATATCGCTAATACTATTTGCACTTCTGGGCAAAGCATCTGTGGGGCGAAGCGCAGCATCTATTTCGACTCCGCGCCAGTTTAGCTGATATGGCTGCCCTAGGATGGTTTCTACATTTACACTACTACTAACAAAAACAACCGATGGTGCTGGTCGAATTAGCGTTAAATCTCCCGCCTCAGCAAGCTCAATGTCAGCCTGATCCCAAGCAGAAAGATAGCGTAAAGACATCTGAGATAAAATTTTAGCAGCGGTGTATTCAGAATCGGCTTCGTTTGTTTCTGGCTCGCCACGATTAAAAACCCCCTGAGAGGCAAGCGCCATAGCATGGTAGCTACCCGACACCAACTGTTTGCTAACAATTTCACGATAGGACGGACCACTGACATGCAGTTCAATTAAATGGCGCGCCCCCATAGGCATGCTTTCTGCGGCTACCGCCTGTAGCATTCCATCCACTTTTATTTGTGGTCTTAGGTCTACTAGGTACGGAGGGACGTTACCCAAGCCTCCAAATTGATTAATGATATTTTGCGAATCTATTGAACCTGGAATGTAGGAAAGTGTAATCCGTTTACTATCTAACGTTGAGAGCGGAAGGGTTTTTTCCAATAGAATATCGCTGGTATTTAATGTGCTTTTATACACTTTAAATGTTACCCAATGGCGGTGCTCATCGCCCAAACTCGACGATTCCCCAGTTACCGCCGACACGTTTAAAGGCAAACTATTTGGAATGTAATCGCCATTTTCTAATTCTATTAACTGCAAGCTATATTGTTCGTTTAGGTTTTCCAAAATACCATTTTGGTTTAGGTAATCTTGCAATACGCTATTAAATATTTCTAATGGTGAGCTAGCCTGCACCACATCTAGATAAAGATTGCTTATTTCCGAGGCCTGCACGCCGGACGCAGCCCAAACACCTCGGGCCCTTTCTACAGTCATTCTCTTAGCTGAGGGCATTAGAGGGAGCCAAGATTGCCCCGATGAGTCAACTACTGCGCCCCTATAGTTTGCGTAAGGAATGAGAGCAGACACCCAAGTCTGCTCCACCTCAAATGCTACAATTTTACCCCCACGAACTATTACGCTATGCTGCAATCCTGCTTTTCGTAACGCATCTGCAATATCGGTAGGGTCCTGTAGCGCAAGACTACCACTAAGCAATTCCAGCGGCATTTCCACAATACCATGCACATATCTCGATGCGATGCCCGAAACTCGAAGCAGAGAAATTAACAAAGAGGCTTGATCGACGCTGTTGCCGCTTTGTTGATCCAATACTTTTTCAACACCTTTCATTGCACCAGCATAATATTCAGTTTTTATTCTATTGCGTACATACTGGAAAATACGAATAGGCTCATGATTTAGGTCAGCCGCTAGCTGCCTGATTGAGTCGGAAAAGAGAACATCGCCAGCGGGCTCATAATCGTCAATTTGAGCTGGTACAAACGTTGTTGCAAGGTAAGTAGGAATTTGCGAGTTAGTGGTATCTGGGCGGGTACTTACCGCAGCTAAAGCTCTGACGGGTAAGCTTTGCGCTCGTAATATTGGCCAGTTTTGGCTCGTAGCATACGGGCGAAGTTCTTCAAGTATTGACGCCAAATCGTAAACAGATGGGCTAACAATTAAGGCTGAAAAAAAACTATCGTCTAACCCGTAAAGCTCATCTAAAACTTCGAAAAGCGGGAGTATTGTGTCTAAGTAATCTTGTTTTTGTTTAACGAATTTCAGCTTTAAATCGGCGCTAGCGGCGTTGCGATTTAAAGCTTTATCTACCTGATTTAGCTTACCTAAATAAAGTTGATGCTGTGCCTTTAAATTTTGGTAGCTATCTAAAACTGCGTCCAACTTGGCAGGCGAGAAATCCCAAATATATTGCAACTTGCTAGAAAAACCATCATCTTTCCAACCGAGTTCGCTTTCTAATTTCGAGATCAACTCGCCAATAGCGACGCGTAAATTAACTGCAATAGGGCTCGAATGGGGCGCAATTGAGTTTTGATTGTAGGCAGAGAGAAGATGGTCTCTAGCGGGTACAGCGCCGCCGGAAATATATTGTTGCAAAAATGCCGGACGCTCATTATCAGGAGTAACCGCTTCGGTCGCATGACCACACTGAGCAAGCGCAACAAATGTAATGAGCAAAAAGTACTGAAATACTCCAGTTCCTTTGGGTGTCAACAAGCGTAACTCCTTTTATATACTTCGCAAGAATCTACTTTGCCTTCCGTAACAGACTCATTTCGACCTAAATCCATCCGAACTAATTTAGCAGCCGATCCCGTAGATTTTATTAAACAGACTTAATTTCAGGCAGATTATAACCACACGCATCTACGTCACACAACACAACATGGAAACAATTAAGCTTTTATTCTCCTAAAATTTACTTTACTAACACTCCCCCAAAAAACACTAATACTTTAGTAGACTTTGCCTTAACGATACCCGCCACGAATCTATTACTATACACATATTAGATGTCAGCACTTCCAGTGACAGGCCTGAATACAAATCGCCACTGATTGTATTGCTTACCCTCTTCTTCCAGCTCTACACAGGGTGGGAATTCGGAAGCCCTAAGAGCAGGACGCTCAACTTTACTCGTCACACCGTATATCTGGCCACGCGAATTTAATAGTAATTGCCAGTGAGTAGACGTATCTTGATCTGTCTTGGCGAATGGATCTGGGTATATTTTTCTGAGGTGCTTCCTGTCGGGAAATCTCGGGTCTTTCAAAAGGTCTTGAAGACTATTTGGGTAGATATTGGGCGTTACAGAAACATAATAGCTTTTAATTGCGTTACAGATAGACGTTGCCCGAAAAATCAGCTCGGCTTCGCCGGCCTGCCTCACCAAGGTAGACGCGACCTTATTGGTTAAGCCTGCACCGATTGCAAGAACAGCCACGAGCACTAGAATAATCGGATAGGAGAAGCCTTTATTAGCCGCCCCAACTTGTGACATCCTTACCATCCCCTGCCCCGCTCTCCGCCCCATCAGCGCCGTAAGAGATAATTTCAAAACCCCCGCTTCGACCCGGGGACCTGTATATATAAGAATTACCCCAAGGGTCTAACGGTATTTCTTTTTTTAAATACGGGCCATTCCACTTCAGCATCCCTGCCGGCTGATTGCGCAATGCTGAGAGCCCCTGCTGAGCGCTTGGATACTTTCCGACATCAACAAAATAACCGTCCAGAGCGTTCATAAAATTTTCTATTTGTGTTTGCGCTATAGACGTCTTTGCTGGGTTTATACGTTTATATAATGTTGGGCCAACTAACGCCGCCATCAAACCAATAATCACGAGAACAATAAGGAGTTCCATGAGAGTAAACCCCCCTCCGAACCCTGCCGTTTTTATTTTATTCATTTATTTTGATCCACTCCGCTACCATTCACTGTAATAAGTCCCATCCAGCGCCTCTTCAGTAGAGGCGCTTTGAATATCAATTACGCCGGGAAGATCCGCACTTTCACTTTCTTGCTCGCTCCACTCTACATCGCTTTCGGCAATGGGATCGTATGGAAGTGTTCGCAAATACTTATCTTCAACTAACTTCTCTATATTTTCGGGGTAGTATCCGTGATCCGCAAAGTAATCATCGATCGCCTCTCGAGTAACTGCGAGGTTTTGCTTGAGCACTGACTCTTTTGCACGCAGCACCGAATTTATAACCATTGGCGCAGCCAAACTTGCCAGTAAACCCACAATCAACAAAACTATTCCCAGCTCGATCAGAGTAAAACCCCGAGCAATCTTACCACGTTTTATATTCACTTTTATTAAGCGCAATTTTTTCATTTTTCACACGTATATCGAACACATCGTCACCACTCCAGCGCCCATCAGTTTCATCCGCGTAACCTCGAATATCCCAATGATCAACAGCTTCGTCATCTCTATCGGCAAAAGGGTCTCGTGGAATCCGTCGTAAATAATAACGACGGGTACCATCTGTATCACCAGCTTCGACTCCGTCCACCAGTATCACTAAAGAGGTAGGGTAGCAATTAACACTTACACCTTCCTGACCACTCGCAATATTTCCACTCACGCAATCCGCATTAAATTTATCTAAAGCGGTACGGATCTGACGCAAAGCCCTCTGAAGCTTAATTTCCTTTGAGCGAAGATATGCAACCTGAGCATAAGGTATTGTCACTCCAGCTAGAATAGATAGGATTGTAAGGCTAACCAACATTTCAACCAAGGTTAAACCTGCAGCTAGCTTTCGAGTAATCAACTACTTGGCCACTAGTTTTGAAGCATCTACGTCGAGTAAAACCTTTTCTCCACTCGCTAAACGCGCCTCCACATTTCGCAAAACCAAAAAGCTTGTACCACGTCGTTTCAAATAGTGATTAAACGCTATTAATTCGACAGATAGAGGATTTAGAGTAGGGTCGCCAATATATTGAAGTTTAATCTTATGCAACCCAGCTTCGGCTTTCTCACTTGAAACAATGCCCCACTGATCTTCATCAATATTAAAACCACCCAATTCCGTAATATTTTCATTAAAAGCTAACTCAAAAGAGATTTCTGAAAGAGCCTCACCACCTCCTAAAACGAGCCTAGAGGCCACCTCTCCATCTACGTATGTTACATATTTCGTCTCTTCAAATTTAAGCTCAATGCCCTCTGAATCAGAATCACTAGAAGCAGATTCTACTACAGCACCAACCTCCGCATCGGAATCACTTTCTGGCCTAAAGCGAGTAGGGTGCCCAATAATAGCTTGTGGCTTTTCTGTCGCAATACTAACCGCCGCGATCACCCCGCCAACCCTACCAAGTACCAACTTATCTAAATCAGAAAGACCGCTAATATTCTTTAAGTTGCCCTCGCTTCCTACATTAACAGCCTCTAGCCCAACTTTTTTACTCGAGCGTTTAAGTATTGTTGGCGTAATTGTAAGTAACAAATCTGTCTTCGCATTACTCCTATCATCACTGCCAAATATACTTCCAATATAGGGGGTATCTTTAAGCCCTCTTATACCAGAGCCGGTACTCCTCGACTCCTCTCGGAGAAGCCCGCCCAAAATAGCCGTCTCTCCACTATTGACTAACATTGTAGTATCAGCATTACGAGTACCAATACGGAATGCCTGCTCTGTGGCGGTACCCAAGTTTTCCCCTAATGAACTTACCTCTAGGTTTATGTGCACAGTAACCTGATCTCTGGAGTGTATTTTCGCCTCTACGTTAAAGCGAATTCCTATCTCTTGATACTCAAATGTTGTACGAGTTTGTCCGGTGGCATCTTGAATGCTAGACTTCCGTAACGGGACTCGGTCACCAATATGAATTTTTGCTTTCTCACCATCCAACACGCGAATACTTGGACGAGCAAGAGATTTTGCATCAACGGCTTGCTTAAATGCATTCAAACTTAAATTTGGAACATTAAGGGTAGTGACCATATTAAACGAGTCCTGAATCGAACCAATGATTGGCAACCCCGGTGTCGCCGTTGAGATCTGATAACTTCCGTAATCCAACCCTAAACGCTCAGTGTCACTTAGGTTAATCTCAAGGATTTCAACATTGAGGATAACCTCGCCACGGGAAACATCATTTTCCGCAATGATTCGCTCAACCAAGCTCATTTCGTTACTGGCACTACGGACAATCAGAGAATTGTTGGCCTCGTTTATAGTGATATTTTTCAACCCAAGAACACTCTTAAGTATCGCTGACATATCTTTCGCCGACATTGTCTCAAGGGAGAAGACTTTTATAAGGATGTCGTCATACTCCTTGTGTCGATCTTTGGTATCAGCAAAAACTAGGAATCTTTTTTCATCAATCACCTTATAGGAATTCTTTGTCATCCCCAAAAGCAACTCAACAGCATCAACAAATTGTATATCGTCAATATGCAATGACACTTCAGTGTCCTTTACTGAAGTGTCGAAAATCACTTCAACACCACAACTATTTGCGACGAAGGTTAGTGCATTTTTGATCGATATCGAATCGAATTTTAAATCTACTGTAAATTGCTTACGCTTCCAATCATAGTAGTTTGATTGTGCGCGATGGTAGGATTCCATATATAAGGAATCTAGTGGAGCAGCCTCCACTGCAACCGCAAACTCACCAGCTGCGCCAAGAAAGTCGTTTTCACTTTCAAAGACCTGACCACGCAGAAAATGAGAGTGTGCCAACTCCCTAGAACGGAGAGAGTCGAATGCTTCAACTATCATTGGATGGTTGGGGGATATCTTGGAAGCCTTATCAAAACTGCCCCTAGCTTCATCGAATTGGTACATTGCTGCAAACTCTAAACCTCGAGAATAATAGTGCTCAATCCCCGCGCCCTCCATACTCCGCAATTTTATTAACAACGAAAAGTCACTTTTATCGGATATATATTGTTCGCGAAATGAGTTCAACGCATCTAGATAATCAGGATCTGTAGGATGAAGCGACTCCATAATAGAGGCATTTTGTTCAGGCACATGAGTACACGATACAACAAATATAAGTGCTAACAACCACCATATTTTCGGCTGTCTCCCAGTAAGACGCAATTCACTTAATTCAATTTCCATATTCAATTCTACACAATATTTCTTTGTAAATTAGCCCCCAAATTTAATCGGAGATTCCCTCAAAATATACTCGCCCATCTTCGATGGCTGACACTACATAAGTACCAGCCAACTCATCCCCAACAAATACAACTTTAACCTTCCCCCGATAGCTCACCATTGCTGACGCGCTATTGTCACTTCGATTAATAGCCAGCACTTCGATAACATCACTTTTCACCATGTCAGAAGACAACATTATTTTGCGAGCGACTTTACCATTCGCAAATCCGACCGGCTTAGCGGGTGCCACATTAGCGGCGGGCAGCCGCGCACCCAAAGGAGCAAAAATATTCACCCGCAATCGATCGTCCGAAAACTCAGTTTCGTATAACAGCCAGGAAGGCACGCTACGATCAACGTCAACCAACATATCTCCAGTATCATTAATTGGCTCATGACGTTTGATAGTCGCACTTTCACCAAAAAAGAGGAATTTAAATACATTCGCAGCAAAAAGCACAAAAACCAATACCAAGAGAAGCGTCCTCTTCACGCCGTCCTCCTGCGTCTCATTGCGCCCCCGAAGTGACAACACTAGGCGCCGAGATAACAGTAATTTCAAATTCAGCCTGAACCGCGTCACTATCTAACAAGGTTAAACTTAACTTTTCAATTCGTATCAAATAATCCAAGTTCAAAATCTCGTAGATAGCTGTTCGCACATCAGAATATGCTCCCTCCAAAACAAACCCCCCACGAACACTAACATGGTCATTATGCGACTTCGGCTGAGTATAGCTCTCACTCAAAACCAACAAACTGGAACCTTTAAAAATATCAGCCACGACTGAGGTGAACTCAGAGCTTTTAAACTCCAAATGCAACTTCTTTATATATTTTTTTGAAGTATCGCCGTATTGACTAACGAACTCGGATCTTTGGGATAGATCTGTATAATATGAATATTTATTCCTTAAATTTTCTAGGTGGTTACTAGCAGATAAAAAGTTCTGTTTTTCTCCAGTATAAAAATATGCATAAATTAAAAGAAAAATTAAAAATGAGGCTACTGAACATATCGCAAAAAATAAAATAACGCGATCGCCACGCAAACCCTTCCAAATTTTAATAACATTATAATGCAACATTAAATTTTCAACTCAACCTCGTATGCATGACGATACCCAAACCGATCACTTTGCGTACGCTTCAACAAGGCTACGTTACTGAAGGATTGCTCAGCCTCCAAAATGCCGATCATACTGGAAGCAACACCTTCACTTTCAGCAACAAAATTCAGCACAATCTTCCCACTCCTTCCGCTGCACTCAATAGAGGTATAAACAACCCCTTCAATGAAATTTTCCTCCAAAATAACCAGTAAGTTACGAACACCTAAAGAGCTACCGACATGAGAATTGATTAAATCCAAGTTCGCCTGAAAGTCATTTATCTCTCTTAATGATTCTGTGTACCCTTGTTTTTCACTCAACAAATCCTCAAATTGCTTAGATACCCGCTCAACCGAATACGTTTGCCCCCTAAGTACCCCTACTTGAATGTAAAAATATATAGATAACACAAAAAACAAAACGAAAAGAGAAAAGAACAGCAAGAATGAAATAACCGCAAACTTTCGTACCGACACCACAAAATTTATATTCTTCGATTGCGTATATCTAACCATACCCCGTCCCCGCAATTCTGGCAGTTAAGTAGGAGCATAAATTCACATGAACGTCACTTTCTGTAAAGTCCTGACCAACTATATCGTCAGGTAACTGCAAGCTATTTAACATTCCAACCCTATGTGGGCTAACGTTTCGGAACTCTTCCTTAAAAACATGACCAACAACCCCCCCCCCGTCAACTTTCAAGTTAAAACTCTGTGCTAGTTCTCGCACACCCTCCTCTACGAACGCTACGGATTTCTCAAGATCCCGCCCCCAAACATGAGACCTGTAGAAGTAACTTTGGCCATTAATTATCAGGGAGTAATGCCAAGCGTCGTCCGCCAATAGAACATAGATAAACGTCTTGTTAACAGTTGTACAGACGGAAATTGCCATTTCCTCTATCACCCAACCGAAGGGACTTAACTGTTCGATAAAAAGGTGCCGAGACTCCGCTTTCACAGCAAACAACCCCACCTCACTTTTAAGCCAGCTCACCGCAATAAAATTTTTATCTCCATAAATTGGCAATGGCTTTTGGATAAGAGCTACATCACCGGACACGTCAACTAAACCAACCCCGAGCTCCGCTTTCAGCCTCCAGCGTACATACTTTTCTCGATCTATTTTTTTAGACGGAATATTATCAAATCGCATAACGAAATAAGGGTTCAATTCTGAAGAGACGGATATGTAAATCAATGCACGCTTTTTAAATATTTTACGTCTGTAGATATCGCTTAATGTATCGAAATCATCGGCATTATAGCTCGCCCTACCCGTCGCTTCGATTACCCCTTTAGAATTAAGCTGACACCAACTCACATGCTTACTATCAAGGTACACCCCAATAACTGAATATTCTCTCCTATGGCACCGATTTAATAGCCTACCTATGAAATGTAACACGATTAACTTCTTCCACACTGGTCAATCCAGACTTTAATAGCTGTATAGCTGCTCCACGAAGATCTAAACCTCCTACGAGTTCAGCGTGCCTAATCAAATCAGCGAGCACGCCATCTGCCGCTAAACGTTCACGTAGATTTTGTGATATTTTCAGCACCTCACAAATCATTTTTCTACCCGAATACCCCGTAAATGAACAATGCTCACACCCAGCCCCTTTTCGGACATGGCCGACCAAGCGCTCGTCAATATTACTGTCTTTTAGTACAGCCTCAGTAATATTGTGAGGTTTCACGCAATACACACAATTAACCCTAATAAGCCTCTGTGAAACAACACAATTAAGCGCAGCAAGACAATTATGAAGATTTACCCCCATATTCTTTAAGCGAGTGAGTACATCGAACGCGCTATTTGCATGTAACGTTGAAAACACCAAATGGCCTGTTAGTGCAGATTGGACTGCGATTTCTGCAGTTTCCGAATCTCTAATCTCACCAACAAGTATTTTATCTGGGTCATGCCTCAATATTGAACGCAGCCCTTCGGCAAAACCAAGGCCCTTTTTGGTATTTACAGGAATTTGCATTACGCCCTGTAATTGGTATTCAACAGGGTCTTCTATAGTAATTATTTTTTGTTCGCCACTATTTATGCTGCACAATGCAGAATAGAGCGTTGTCGTTTTCCCGCTTCCAGTTGGCCCAGTAACAAGAACCATGCCGTGAGGTTCTCTGATTGCAGCTTTAAAAACATAGATCTGCTCTTCACTAAACCCCATAAGATCGAGGGACATAGCGCTTTCCTGCTGCCTTATCACTTGATTGTCTAGCACGCGAACCACTACGTTTTCACCGTATAACCCTGGTATTATTGAAATTCTAAAGTCAATATAACGATGGCCGACCCGTAACTTAAACCTTCCGTCTTGAGGTACGCGACGCTCAGCAATATCAAGCTCGGACATAACCTTTAACCTTGACACCAATGCTGAATGGTACGCCTTGTCGAGATCTACTGTTGCCGGATATAAAACACCGTCAATACGATATTTAACTGCAACAGAGTTTTCGTTACTTTCGATGTGTATATCACTAACATTTTTCTTAAGCGCAGATAAAACTAAAGTGTTGATTAATTTAACGATAGAACCATCCGCTTCGGACTCAGAATCCAATACCTGAAGTTTCTCAACGTCACCATCATCAACAACTATCTCTAACCGAAACTCGTCAGACACACCTTTTAACTGATCTTGAAATTTCTGATATTCACGTAAGCGTTGCAAGAAGTAGTCTTCAGAAGCAAGTATTAGCTTAACTGGTACCCCTGATATAAGTTCAAGTTTTTGCTGAAGAAAAATATCTTTTTTCTTTCCACATAGCACATGCAGCACACCTGACTCAAGATGAGAGGGGACTGTATCACTGGTAGTTGCGAGATCCACTGGAAACAGTTTTAATAAATCGGAGTTATCTCCTCCCATGATATTACTAGCTGACACTGACCTTTTACCCCACCACTTCTGAAAGAAAGAAAATTGGCAGGTACATAGAAATAATAACCACACCCACCATCAAACCCAATAGCAGCATCATTGCAGGCTCAAATATCGCTGTCAGCCCGCTCAATCTTGTGTCCAACTTTTCCTCAATAAAAACTGCAACATTTTCGAGCATCTCAGCTAAAGAGCCGGACTCTTCTCCCGTGCGAATCATCCTAACAAGCTGAGGCTGGAGTATATTTTGGCGTTTCAGGGACTCCGATAGAGCTGCACCGCTCTGTACCAAGCTTGCAGATCGACTCATTGATATTCCGAGCTGTGTTTTACTAAATGCGCTCGCACATATTTTTAGCGAAGGAACAACTGGAGTTCCCGCCGATAGGAGTCCAGCAAGCATCCTCGTTACCCGAGACTTCTGAAGATCCCTGCGTATACCCCCAATCATAGGGATATGATTTACTAAACCATCGACCCAAACTATCAACCCGTCTGGTTTATTCATACTTTTCCATAAGACTGTGCTGACTATTACAAAAAATGCTATGAATACAAGAATCACTGGAAATACCTGAGATACCGCTAGTGTAACTCGAGTAATAACAGGAAGCTCAGCATTCAAGCTTGAATAAAGCTCTGAAAAGCTGGGGACAACAAACACAAAAAGAATAGTCATCACTACAACAAGAGATGCGAAAAGGAATACTGGATAGTAAAGGGCTTGCTTTATTTCTCTTTCAGTTTTTTGAATTCGCATTAAATAAGCTTGGTATTGCTTCAATACCTCCAGTAAATTCCCAGTTTCCTCCCCGGTTTTAATTGACGCTGCATATATCGAGTCAAACGCTTCTGGAAACTTAAGGCACGCCTCGGAATAATTTAGGCCTTGCTTAACGTAATCGCAAACACTTTTTAGTATTTTGGTAAACACCTCTTGCCTTTCCCTTGGAATACACATCTCTAACGCATCAGCAAGAGGAACCCCTGCACGCACTAAGGCTATCATTTCTTGGTTAAAACTATAGAAGGAGGATCGGCTAACAGTTTGACCTGCCGAGATATTGAGATATGTTGAATGAAGATCGACAACCAACAAGCCCGATTGCTCCAGGCTGTTCCTTGCATCGTCATACGACGGGGACGCAAATGAATCTGATACGAGCTCGCCGCTGCTATCGTACGCTCTGTATTTAAACTTAGGCACAACAACTCCGTGATATTTCTTGTTCCCTGAGATACTAGATCAAAATACTAAATAGTAAGAATTACGAATGATTATACCCAATTACGCGTAAAAAACGATGTAAAACCGTCAGATAAACCATCATCGCCTATTACCGCTCCGCCTCAACAAAAAACCAGTATAGATACGTATCTAACGAGTTAAGCCGAGACATTTTTGAAATAGAATAAACGTGAGTTCACCGCTAAGGAGAGAGTGAGCTTTTGATATTAAATAAATAAGCATTATTTAATAATAGATATGGTGCCCGGGGCCGGACTTGAACCGGCACGACTGTTAAGGTCGGGGGATTTTAAGTCCCC
>Ga0065722_100367_pt1 | contig 42280 bp, 35 predicted proteins | sample BansetMetagenome_FD_59109 | JGI IMG/M metagenome (GOLD analysis project Ga0065722, IMG submission 59109) | Bankia setacea gill microbial communities from Puget Sound, Washington, USA - Caecum Enriched | ecosystem: Host-associated > Mollusca > Digestive system > Ceca | place: United States... | reverse complement strand
TGGCCCCGACAGATAGTATTTCTTTATTATTGTGTTTTTGTCGCCACTGAGGCTGGACAAGCCGCCAATACTACCAATCTAGTGGGCACTTGTCTCCTTGGCTGTACACGGAGTAGGCCCCCAGCTCACAAAAAAACACTAACGTCTCCTTTTGTACTCTACTCGCGGGGCGTCTATAATCGGCGACTTGATTAAGGAATGCTCATTCCGGCAATAATCGCATACCGATAACCGACTGCATTCGAACGACCACAACCTTTATAACGATAATAAATAGGTACCGACAAAGTGACCGACACCCCTAACCATTCGCCTGCGCCACCACTTAAATCAAGCTCTAGCATTGACCCACGCTCAATTATTATTGGCGTAATCTATACGCTGATTATCTTTGGAAGCCTTTACAGAGCACTGTATCTCGTCGATCACAATCCAATGAGCCATATCTGGAGCGATCCACAGCGCCACTGGGAGCAGGGTATCGATGTGCTTCGCGACGACCCCATGTCGATGACGGACCCAGTGCTCTATCAGATTTACATTGGCGCTCTTGCTAAGCTCACTTTTGGCAACGGTCACCTAGCCGCTTTTTATACCTTTTTACTTTCCATCTCAATGCCTTGGTTGTGGTATCGCTTTTTTCGCGAACTGCAACCGTCCAAAGATATCGCACTGCTGGGCTGGGCTATTGTCAGCTGGGTACCCTCTTGGCTTGGGATATACGCTTACTTTATGCAAGAAACGCTGATGATGCCGCTGTTAGGCGCCGCCTTATGGGCCACTTGGCGCTGTCACCGCAAGCAATCGCTCAATGCATTTTTATTAATGGTCTTTATTTGGGTGCTAGCGGGTCTAACTCGCGGCGTCTGCATCCCGATGGCGGCCGTAGCGGCCACTTGGCTCTGGATAGCGCAACCCAACAAAATCAGTAAAGCGCTCTATTCCATTCTGATCCTAGGTATTGTACTCGGCCCCTTAACCTACCGCGCCTACGACAAAATGAACATTTTGGCCCCCCACGGAATAGGTCAAATGAATATGATCTATTCCAAGTCCGGCAAGAAAGAACTGAAAATCAAATACGAGCGCCAAGGCGCCGTTTGGTATTACGGCTATGGATCGCCGGCAACCGGCAGCCGCCCCTTTGCCCCCTTTAGCGACTGGCACACCGCGCGAACAGGTAAAGTGATGGTTGATATTGACGTAGATAAAGGCGCCGAAGAATGGGAACGTAACTTCGAGAAGAACCAGCTATCGTTTCGCAACTACCTTTGGATTACCAGCGAAAACCTCATAATGCTGATGTTTGACCCCTCTTGGCCAGACTCGAATCCTGATTACGTAGTCGGGTACCTTAACTATCAAATGCGCTGGATCTGGCTACCACTGCTTCTGCTTGCGGTTGTTTGCACCAGCTTATTTGCGATTAAGGACAGACCCTTAGTACGCTCACATCACTGGCTGCTACCTGGGATATTTGCCGGATGGTTTATCATTCAAGGCTTTATGCCACTAGCGGTGAATGAAGGACGCTACAGAAAGCCACTTGAACTATTCGTGGTTGCTCAACTCCTATTCCTTGCTGGGACGTCGCGCCGCTTTAACCCAATCGCCAGAATTGCACAGACCAATGGAAGTATCAGACCACCAAACAACAGTAGCGAGCTTAACGGGGAGCCCGTAATGGCGACAAAGACACTGGAAAATGAAAAGGAAAAGGAAAAGGAAAACGTATAAGATTACCAACAAAAGACGAAGACTAGACGCCAATTTTTAGCGGCTAGATTCGGCCTGAGGGTGTAAAAATAGTAGGAAGTGATAAGTATCGATAAGGAGGCTGTAAACCACTTATCTTTATCACTCGCCTTTCAGTAGATAATGACTTGCGTAAGCCCNGCGAGTCGTTCATTTTTTGAGCAGAAAGCAGTCATCTAAATCAAACCAAATTCAGACCGATACAAAACCGTAGAAAGAGNGTGATGCTATGAGTCGTTTTTGGATCTTTTTAATCACGCTTGTCAGCACAATGTCGCTTACAGTGCCAGCCACTCAGGCGGACATGGTTAAGTGGATTGATGAAGACGGCAAAGTACATTTTAGTGACACACCGCCAACCAATACAAAAATTAAAAGCGAGTTAGTACCGCTTAAAGAGGCGCCTAAGCAAGGACTTACGGATGCGGAGTTAGCGGAGAAGAAAAAGAAAGTAGACGCGTATAAACAGAGCGTTTTCCGAAACGATAAAGCTGGTGAGGGTGTACCCGCCCAAATACGTCAGGCGCCAGATCTTAGCAATATAGCCCCACCAACACCGACAGCCAAGCCAGCAAAGGTAATGACACGCAGCGAATGTCGCGACACTTACCAGTCAAATACTGCCGCGCGAGTCAACTGCTTCAAATCTGCATCCCCATAGCCGACAAGCGCTACTAATACAAAAAGTAACTTGAAGGCGCCTAACTTAAGGCTCTGAGGCAAAAAATTCCGAAATTAAAGAAATACAAGCCCGTCAAAAACGGGCCTGTATTACCGTGCCAAGCTTATATAGGTGTAACTTTATTAGCGCACGGGCCTTTTTGACCTTGGCCAACTTCAAACTCAACCGCTTGACCGTCATTTAGTGTCGCATATCCACCACCAGCCTGAATTTCAGAGTGATGAACAAACAAGTCTTTACTTCCGTCTTCTGGAGTAATAAAACCAAAACCTTTATCGGCGTTAAACCACTTAACTATACCTTTACTCATAATGCTTTCTTCTTTATGCGGTGAATTTTAGTTAACTTAACCCGCCATCACCATTACGGGTTAAGTTTTGGGAATTTTTACATAATTTCTATTTTATATCTCGAACCAAGCGCAAGGTTTTCGATACTATTCGCTCATCATAGGTCGCTGCACCGTTCGAAAAGTCAACATACCAAGAGTAGTGCGTATAAAAATGATAGGGCGACGACGCCCAAACATGGGTCGACGGCGCATTCTCAAATACAACAACATTCATCGCTGGGTTAGAACACTGCAATTCCACTAACGTACTTAGCTCGCGAATATTGGGCAAACGCCAATCACTATACCCTGCGAAGCCACCATTAGCATTTAATGTTGGCACATAAGTAAGCGCTCCGGCCCAAGTTAGTGCCACAGGCTCGCCTTCGTCGCAACTAGCCCCAGTTACACCCTCTAAACATTCCCGCCACATTAACCCAGTATCAGCGTCAACAACAGTACCATCTTCGCTTTGTTTGAAGCGTTCGAGCGGTGTACTCGCGGCAATAGTGTCAGTTTGGCAGTTTTGTTCGGCAAGCGCAAAGCCGGATAGCAAACTTAGCAGTAAAAGAACAAGACTATTTGATTTAGTAGACATCGTCACTATTCCTAAAAATATCTTAAATGATTATACAAATGCCGAGCTACTGGCTTACGTAGCTGCGTACTAGGCGCACATGGCGACTGTTATCCCGTGGTAATGGCGCCGAAAAACCAAATTGAAAGCTTACCGCCCAAGCCGAACCCTTAAAGCCGGCGACCGGTGTGTTGCTCCAATAGAATTCGTTTTTGGTGTCTCTGAAGTAAGCGTTTTCAATTGCAGGCATCGTCTGCCCAAAATTAACAAGGCTTTCCAGCTCAGGACGACTAGGGATTCGCCAATCGTTAGCACCACACAAACCCTGCTCATTTACGCGTGCAGCGAACTGCTCGATATTACAGTAGGTTGTAGGTTTACCGGCTTCATAGCCTGCGCATTGATCAAACTGGCTATTCCAGTTACCAATCGCGCCTCCATTATTATAAATATTCGAGTTGTACCACATGAACAGGTCGTCCGCGTCATTAAGTACGCCCTTTCCATACTCACCATCAGCATCTTGTTTTACTTCCCAAACCAAACCTGTAACTTCATCGAGAACACAAGACCATGAGCTGGCGTCATCCGCTAGCAGTTCACCTTTTGTACCTATTTTTTTGTACAAGTAAGCCGCTAAACCATTTTCACCAGCCGTTTTATCCCATCCGTTGGCGCAATCTTGTTGCGCGAGTATATCACCGGTGACCGTTTCCCCGTCCGGCAGCTGATCGACGTTAACTAGCGCAGTGCATTCATAGTTAATATCTTTGGGGTAGTTCCCCCCCCATGTGATACCTGTATCGTTTAATTTGCGACTGTGCTTAGTTCGCTCTACTTTAGTCAGAGGTACCATTGTACTAGTCGAATCGGTTTGTGGAGCTCCGTCTTCGCCGACCTCCGCCACTGTTGCCTCATGTTTAGAGCAACCGCTGAAAGCCAAACCGAGACAAGTAATAACCGACACTAACGCGACACGAATTTTCAGAGTTTTTATAACGCACATAACATTTACACTACATTTGACGGTTAATCTAAATACGATTTAAGAACAAAACAAAAAACCCGACAACGAGGTCGGGTTTTTTGTTAGACAGGTGTAACTCTAATTACGCAAGTACGTTAGGAATTACACTTGATGCATAGCCCTGATAGGACGGATGCTGATCTGCACCTAGCGCTACCGCAGCCGTGTGAAGCATATGCAATGGTGTGTAAGAAGAACCACCAGCATTTGAAACACCGCGACGAATTGCACCGCCACCACCAGACATAACCAAAGGTATGTCATTACTAGAGTGAGCATCACCATCGCCCATCTCTGTAACGTTCATAACAATAGTTGAATCCAATACACCTTCGGTTTTCAACTTCTGAATCAAGTAAACCGTCATTTCACTGATATGACGACGCGTCTCAGTGAAGTGCGGGTAACTTGAATCACCACCGTTACCACCGTGAATTGACTGGTGATAGATACCGGTGAAGTTCAGGTATGGGAAGCTGAACTCGCCCTGGTGATTACCAAGACCCAATGAGGCAGATGAGGTTAAGTTACACTTCAACGCTAACGCAATGATATCCGCCTGCAAGTTTGCGTGACGCTCAAAGTTAGCAAAATCTAACGCAAAACTACCTGGTGCGGCAGGAACGCTACAAGTGCTTGTACCAGAATCTGGATTACTATTCTGATCCGCTAACGCCTGTATGCGACGCTCAGTTTCTTCGATCGCACTCAAGTGAGAATCCAAGCGCTGTCGCTCGTGATTGCCCAACTTATTAGTCAAAGCATTGATGGCATCTTTGTGCGCATCGATAACACTTCCAGTGTTATCGGTTGGCGTAGTGCCGCCACCGCCGCCACCCGTTCCGCCGTTACCAAACAAACGGTTAAAGGCGTTGAAGGGGTTGTCTTCAAATGGAAACTTCAGTGTTGTTATCGCGCGTGATATAACCGTGCCCGTTTGAATGTACACCCAAATTAAGGTACATAAATGGACGGTTTTCACCAATAGTACGTCCCATGTTTACGTCGAAGCTATCGCCAGTCCACTGATTGTTTAGCAGAGTTGGCATTACGCCGTGACCACCACGGTGATGGCCCATGTTCCGTAAAAAGTTACATTCGTTAGCAACGGCAGAATATGGCTCTGACATTGGTGGGAATGAAGTTAGGTTACTGTTCGGAAACCACTGCGAAGGAATACAACCGTCTGGGGTATATACCACTACAGATTTGTTTGGTCCGGTCTGCTGTGCATCGGCAAGACGCGAAATCATCATGCCTGAGACCAGCGGAGAAGCGCGAAGCAGGCCTTTCGAGATTCCTGCAGCACTAAAGATTTTCAATAAATCCCGGCGCTCTTTATCAAATATATTTTTGAATCGCTTTTTCATGATCTAAACCTTTAATTTTTGTCACTCATTTCTGAATCTGTTCGTAGAACGAGTGCGTGATTACCTCGCGGTAATCACGCGTTTCGCTTAGCGAGACCAGGCCTTACGGAAACGAATTGCATCCATAGCGCCCATGCCTTCAAGCATCGCTCGTGGAGATTGATCCATCATGGTGTTTGTTAGGTTTTGAACTTTCACAGGCATAACCATTCTGTTCGGTTGCGTCGAGTTGAGGACCTTCTGGGTTCTTAACGTCGATACCATCTACACCAATACCGTAAACATAGCGGAACATGTTCTGAGACACACAAGCCTGAGCACTTGGCAATGTAGCCAATACGCTGCCTAGACCGCGAGTACCACTGAAGTCGATACCGATTGCTTTATCGTTCAGGTTTTCTGGAGCGTAAAGAATACCGCTAGCGTCGATAGCATTACCACGTAAGTCTTGTGAACGTGGGTTACCAACGGCGTTGAAGTCTTCCATACCGAAACCTAATGGGTTGATCCACTCTTTGTGACAAGCAGAACAATCATCAGAACCGGTAATCAAGGCATACTTCATACGGTTAGTCGTTGCAGGATCATTAAGAATCGCAGCGTTTTCCTCTAGCGCCGCTTCACGGCCTAAAGCAATATTCGCTGGTGGTTCTGGCTGATCTTGACACAACATACGACGACGTACACGCACCGAACGACGGATTGGCGAAGACTCAACATCCTCAGCCCAACGAGCCATGAAAGCGCCGTTTGCCAAGATACCACCACGATCGCTAGTGCTTACGCGCTGGAAGTTGCTGCCATTAACACCGTTGATACCGTAGTGCTGAGCTAGCGTGCCATCTACGTAGGTGTAATCACCAGCGTAAAGAGAGGCAAAACTCTCACCAGAATCCAACATTACGTTAGCAAATACCTGGCGAATCTCTTCTTTCATCGATGGAATGACGTTATCGAAGTTAGCCCAAGTGTTGCCATCTTTAGGTGCATTTTCAAGATCGTCAGTCGCTAACCAGCTACCTACGAAGTCACCCATCTTGCGCTGTGCGCCAGCACTATCAAGTAAACGCTGAGCTTCCTGACGGATCTGAGCTTCAGTGTTCAACTGATTATTCGACGCTTTTTGCAGAGCTGTGCTATCTGGAGTAGAACCGGTAAAGGTATACGCCAAGAAGGTCGCCATTTCGTAATCAGTTAACTGATAAGCATCGCTGTCTATGCCAGCATTGTTATTAGTTTCACCAATTTCGTGACGGTACAAGAACTGCGGAGAAGACAACAACGCTTCCATAGCCAACTGAATACCGGCTTTAACGTCACCACTGGTGAGGTTACCGTTAGCCATGTTGGAGTATGTAGAACGCTCAGTTGTATCCAATGCGCGACGGAATACCTTAGGTGCAAAGGTGTCAACGAATTGAGTAGCACACGACTGGTTGAAGTTACCACCACAACTTAGTGCGTCCTGGAAGTTACGGTCTGCAGACCACTGCGCCACATCTTTAGCAACAGTCAAATAGCGATCGTAAATACTTGATACAACAGCCTTTTGAGCGTTGTTGACGAAGTATCCTACTACCGTATCAGCAGCCAAACCATCAGCAGCACTGTAGTTCAAGCCAACCAAGTCTTCTAGAGAGTACTGGTACTCTGCTGTAGTCAACAACTTCAACTGGCGTACACCATAGTTAGTTGTTTCACAAACAAGAGGAGGCTCTTCAGTCGACCAGAAAGTTGCTTCGATAAAGGCACCAATATTGGCAGCACAGGTCGCATCACAACTAGATGAGTCGCCAGCTGGCATATTAGTTTCGATGTAGCTGATCATGCTATTTAAGTCAGTAGCACTATCTAGAGGTACACCAATCGGGAAGCCATCACCAGTTTCTCCGTGACAACTAGAACACTGATCCATATAGAGATCGTGGCCAGCTTGTACCGGATCAGTTTCGTCTGGTGTTGGAGTTGGTTCACCGGTAAAGGTCACATTTACAGTTAAAGCGTCTGTAGCAGTAGATGGAACACTACCGTTGTAAGCCAATACTTTATAGGTGTAATCGCCTTCGTTTAACGCAACGTCACTAAAGTTACGTGCATTGGAAGTCAAATCAGCTGCGGTTACCCAGTAGCCATTTTCATCCAAGTTACGAACCAAGTAGCCAGTTTCGTTATTAGCGTTGTCGTTCCAAGTGAGGTCAATTTCTTCGTTAGTTGAATCGTACTGACCACCCAAGTTAGACGGAGCAGCTGGAGCAGCTGACACGGCCAAGGCTGCGGCATTAGGATCAGTGTTCTGATTCATTTCCATGTAGAAATAAACTGGAACAACCTGAGAAATACTGCTTAGGCTAGCAACCAAACGCAAAGCTTCTACACCACCAGCAAGATCGAAATCAGCAGCATTAACCAAAATGGGCTTAACGTTGCTAACACTGACTTTAGAGCTAGTAGACTTAGTTACCAGTACGTCGGTAGCAAGTGTTTTGCTCACGCCGTGTAGTGTCAAAGTACCGTCTAGGCTCATCACCGTAGAAGTACCTGCAGACTGGTTACTAATTGCATTTAGGTCCAACTGTACCGCGTAGTACAAGTTCGGCAAGATACCTGTTTCAAACAGGATACTGCGCATACGTGGATCACGCGTAGTGTTGTTGGTGTTTACACTGTCTAGCGGCAATTCAAGTACAGCGTTACCACTGGTGTCGATTGTCGCAGAAACACTATCAAAGTTCTGAACTTCAAAGGTGTGTTCTTTCTTAACAGTAACAAACTTCATAGTGGAAGCATTTTCGTTCATTACCCACGCCAAGTTGCCGCCGCTTGAGCTGCTACTTGAGCTAGATGAACTACTAGAACTGCTAGAGCTAGAACTGCTAGAGCTAGAAGAACTAGAGCTAGAAGAACTGGAAGAGCTGCTAGAGCCACCGCTACATGATTCACCGTTTAAAGTGAATGATGTAGGGAAGTTGGTGCTGTAACCACTACTTAAAATAAAGCCGAATGAAAAGGTGCCGCCAGAGGCGACGCTGCCGTTGTACCCAGAGTCGGATACAACTACATCAGCGCCACTTTGGGTGTAACTACCATTCCAAAGGTTTTGGATTGTTTCGGAACCATTGTAGGTCCAACCCAGGTCCCAGCTACTAATCGCTGAGCCATTGTTGGTAACTTCAACGGCAATTTGTGCTCCGCTGCCCCAGCTATTGGCGGCCTCGTAGGAAACTGTACACAACTCGTCCTGCGCGAACGCAGTACCTGATGCTACGAACCCTAGCGAGAGCATTGCTTGTTTTATAAATTTATTCATGACTAATACTCTTTAGTTTTCGTTAGGTTCACTCAAAAAACAGAACAAAGTCGACAGGCACTACGGTGCTGATAACACTAAGACTTGCGAGGTTGCGCAATTCTTCGATACCAACATCGAGACCGTAGTCTGCTGCTGTTACTAAGATAGGTGAAACATTCTTCACCATCACGCGGTTCGCCGACAAACGCTGTACAAGAAGTTGGGTTTCAACAACACCGTTAACTCCGTGTAGAGATATGCTTGCAGTTACATCGCTTATTTGAGTGGCACCAACGTCAGAAGGGATCAAACTAGTCGCGTTATCAATAGTAATAACAGCTTCTGGATATGAATCCACTTCAAACAGAATATTACGCATGCGTGGATCACGCGTGGTGTTATTCGTGTTAACGCTCGACAAATCGATCACCAAAGTGGCATCGCCGGCGGTATCAATAGAACCCGATAACGCTTCAAAAATATGGCTCTCAACTTTGTGAGTATTTTTTGATCGTTACAAAGTTCAAGTAAGACGCAGAGCTATCCAAAGAGGCTGCACTACCGCTACTTGAAGAAGAGCTAGAACTGCTGCTTGAAGAAGAACTAGAACTTGAAGAAGAGCTAGAGCTGCTGCTTGAAGAAGAGCTAGAACTTGAAGAAGAACTAGAGCTGCTGCTTGAAGAAGAGCTAGAACTTGAAGAAGAACTAGAGCTGCTGCTTGAAGAAGAACTAGAACTTGAAGAAGAGCTAGTCTGTGTATCACAGCTAATTGGCGCGTCGGAATAGACGATATCATCCATCCAAACATCAGCATCGTTCCCGCTAAAGGAATGCCAGCCAAATGCCGCATAGCTAAACTTGCCGTCTAACCAAGAATTAGTGCCAGGGCTACCATTATTCCAGTCATCTGCGGAATCAATAGTATGCACAAGTACGCCGTCAACATAGGCATTTAATTGGTGATAAGAACGATTACCACCCAGTGCTTCAACCACAACACAGTGCCATTCATTTGCGGTGATTTCTGGACCACTCTCCCACTGGTTTTGACGTGGAGAAATGTCATCACTAGGCACTTCGTTAGTTCCTAGGACACCCTTGATTTGGCCAAAACGAACTTCATTATTTGCGCTGGCATCGGCCTTAATCGCAAAAATATGCTCGTGGTTATCGCCAGCTTCATTACCNAACTTCTTGCTCATATAAACATGAGCCTTCATGTATAGGGTTTCAACACCAGCAGGTAACGCCTGGATGATCTGAGCTGGGCTAGCACCGCCTTTAAAGTGCACAGATCGAGAACCTGTATAAGCGCGAGTATCGTCAACTAGAGCGTAGTTAGCTTGGTTAACATTGTTATTGGTATTGTTATGTACCCAACCAACAAAGTTATCCCAACCCGCAGGCTGCTGATCAACACTGTCATTCTCAAAGCTAGCCGATACGCTAAACGAGCCGCTTGACGTGCTTGAAGAGCTGCTTGAGCTAGACGAAGAACTGCTAGAACTTGAAGAGCTGCTTGAGCTAGACGAAGAGCTGCTAGAACTTGAAGAACTGCTTGAGCTAGACGAAGAGCTGCTAGAACTAGAAGAGCTACTAGAGGAGCTGCTGCTTGAAGAAGAGGTAGATGAACTACCACCGCTACAATCAGAGCCATTAAAATATACAGTCGGAAGAGTGCTAGTTGAACCGTTGATATTAAAACCAACTTCCAACTCCTGGCCAGAAGCCAAGTTACCATTCCAAGACATACTAGTTACGGTTACCGAACTACCGGTTTGCGTATAACTACCATTCCAAAGATTGCTGATCTGTTCGCTACCATTAAAATCCCAGGTAAGCTCCCAGCCGTTAATTGCGCTACCATTATTGGTAACAAACACTCGATGGCTACCGCCGCTGCCCCAATCGGACGCGACCACATAGTCAATCGAGCACGTACTTTGTGCAGACACTATACTGGATAGCCCCCCAAAACAGAGTGCTACGCTCAATAATAGCGCTGACTTTATCGCTGCATGCTTCACAACAGACTCTCCTCTCTATGTAAGGAAAATGAGACCGGGCAGAAGACCGCCTTAGAGACTCATGGTTTATAGTTATTGTTATTCATCGAAACCAAAGGTAGATCGAACACCATTTCGAAGAAATTTATGTTGTCGGTAGATTGGAAAAACCTACCAACAATGTCTGCTCGCCGACTACCTGCAAAAACCTCTTACAGCAACGAACAAATACGGTAAACCAGCAAGGCCGCCTTAGGTAGCCGCCTCACTGTGAAAATTTATTATTATTTAACTGGGTTGCGCCATGGAGTTCGCAAAACTTCTACCGCTAAAGCGCACCATCTCGTGACCGCCAACAAATGCAACCGCTAGTATTCCAGCGTAAAGCGTCATAATGCTCGCATAATCGAGAGTGTAGTTCCAAGGCCGCGCTATACCCAAATAGCAAGCAAACAACCAAGTGACTGCGGAAATGCAGCCCGTTAGTACCACACCAAAACGTTCGGTAGACTGCATTGAGATAAACACTTTGCCAGAACTGATCTTGGGGAAAGTGTAATAGTGAAGGAAAACCCCATTAAGGGTAAGAATCACAACAACGGTGAATTTGGCCCAAAGTTTCTCATTCAACAGATACTGCTCGGGATTCGCTAGGTAACCAAGCCCCACTAGCGCCAAGCCCGATATCCACAACAGCACTAAAGCCAAGGTGATAACTTGTGCGGTTTTAGTCAGCTCACCAATTTCATTTTCTGTTAACGATCGCGCACGAGTACGCCACAGGCCAAGATCTTGCAAAATCAGCGAGCCGACAGCTACACACGCTGACAACAAATGCATATATACAACTAAAGTTTTCATAATCCAGGTTCCCGACAAAATAAGTTATTGTTCTTAGTTATCGTTTTGCCAGATCTGTTAGCGCAAAGGCAGACAACTGCCCTAGCCGCTTAAATACCGAACATCCTGTAAGGAGATACAGCTCTGAAGTTTTACACTTGGACTAACATCCGCCAAATGTCTCTCATCGTACAAAAGTATTATTTTTAGACTTTCTCGTACGTGATTCAGGAATTCCCGTTCAAACAAACGCTCTTCCTACTTTTTTGCACTCTTTTTAATGTTTATTGTTATGGACTATCAGTGCGAGAGACTACCTCAATAAGAGATTGTCGGATAGCCTCAGTGCGAACAATATGTCTGTTTGCGGAATGAACAATAGCATCTTTTGTGACGTGGGTCACACTATTTGAAGCGTAGTTTAGACTGTTTACACGCCATTTTTTTGTTTAAATTTCAGCCAAAAAATAGCGGGTTACACCCCACCAAATAAAAAATAGTGCTTTAATTAATTCGGGACGATAAAAACCTACAACTTAGTATTAATTCCAGCAGCGAGTTTTAATACCAATTAACTATCACCCCTATTTGGGCCAGAACGAGCCCCAAAATGACTTTTCGCCTTCCCTCAAACTTAGCAAAAAAAACGGGCTAAAAAGCCCGTTTACGCATAATTAAAGTGGACGCCCAACCTTAAATAATTAACCGCCTTAAATCAGCAAGCACGGAGCCTAGGTAGGTAAAAAACTTACCTGCATCGGCGCCGTTAATTGCGCGGTGGTCATAGGATAACGATAAAGGCAGCATCTGACGCGGCTCAAACTCACTACCGTTCCATACAGGCTTAATCGATGCCTTAGAGACGCCCAAAATAGCAACCTCAGGGGCATTCACAATTGGTGTAAACCCAGTGCCACCGATAGGGCCCAAACTCGAGATTGTAAAACAACCGCCCTGCATATCTTTAGGCATAAGCTTGCCATCTCGTGCCTTACCGGCCAGCTCGATAGTTTCACGCGCGAGTTCATACAAACCTTTTTGATCCACGTTTCGAAGTACCGGCACCATCAAACCATTCGGCGTATCAACAGCGACACCAATATGCACATAGTTCTTTTGAACGATATGCTCACCGTCAGCATGCAAAGAAACATTAAACTTTGGATTCGCTCGTAAAGCTGCCGCGCAGGCTTTCAATAAAAATGGTAACGGCGTCAGTCTGGCTCCAGCCTTCTCGGCCTCGGCTTTCATGCTATTACGGAAAGCTTCAAGCTCAGTAATATCGACATCATCAAACTGGGTAACATGGGGCACGTTAAGCCAGTTGCGGCTCATATTAGCCGCGGTCAGCTTNCCAATTTTAGTCATTTTCTTCAGTTCAATCTCACCGAACTGGGAAAAGTCTATTTCTGGGATTGCGGGAATGCCGCTACCACCAGAAACACCCTTCGGCGAATCTTTCTGCTGCTGCATAACGGATTTAACGTAAGCGTGTACATCATCCTTTAAGATCCGGCCCTTCGGTCCAGTTGACGGTACCAGCGTCAGATCCACGCCCAACTCACGCGCGAGTAAACGCACCGCAGGCCCGGCGTAGACCAAACCGCCACTAGCTGAAGCTGGCGCGGCTTTAGGCGGCGCAGCTTTTGCTGCTGGCGCAGGCGCTTTTACGGAAGNCTGCGCAGTAGCACTTGCGGCGACAGGAGCTGATGCAGCTGCNGTGGACTCGGTCTTCAAGGTCAAGACCGGTGTTCCTTTCGATGCTTTTTCTCCAGTCTTAATCTGAATTGCCACAACAGTGCCGGACGCAGGCGATGGGATTTCCATCGACGCCTTATCACTTTCAAGAACGACAATAGAGTCGCCCTCAGCTACCGAATCACCGACAGATACGCAAACATCAATCACCTCAACGTCTTCAGCCCCGCCAATATCTGGCACAGCCACATCAAGTTCCGATGAAACAGATACCGGTTCTGCAGCAGCTTTCGGCGCCTGAGCTTCAGGAGCAGCTGCCTTTGGTGAGTCTGAAGAGGCAACCAACAGAGTTGCAACCGCGTCCCCCATGGAAACCTTATCGCCCTCACTCATGCCCAGACTAACAACCTTGCCAGAGAAGGGAGAGGGAACCTCCATCGACGCCTTATCACTCTCAAGTACAACCAGTGAGTCGCCCTCGCTAACCTCGTCGCCGACAGCTACGCAGATTTCAATGACATCGACACCTTCAGATCCGCCGATATCGGGCACACGAACTAACTCTTCTGCAGATGAGCCTGTAGCCGCCTCAGGAGCTGCGGCGGCAGGAGTCGGCACTAGCTCAGGCGCGCTAGGTGAGGCTACCTCAGCAACCTCGTCCTCTGTTTCTATTTCAACAATCGGAGCTCCTTCAGCGACCGAATCACCGTCTTTGACAAGAACGCTAATGACGCGGCCAGCGACTGGGCTCGGAACTTCCATCGATGCTTTTTCTGACTCTAGAACAATAAGAGAGTCTTCCGCCGCCACCATATCGCCTGGGGCAACGCAAACTTCTATAACGTCCACATTCGCAGACCCGCCAATATCGGGTACCGGGATGATTTGTTTAGACACTCGGATACTCTCCTTTACTAACGCTTTAAACAGTCATTGGATCGGCTTTAGCGCCGTCAATGCCGTATTTAGTCATGGCTTCTGCTACGATTTTAACTTCAACTTTGCCTTCATCCGCTAAGGCCTTTAAAGCCGCGATGGTAACGAAGTGTCTGTCAACTTCGAAGAAGTGACGCAGCTTGGTACGTGTATCAGATCGGCCAAAACCGTCGGTTCCAAGTACGTGATAATTACCCGGTATATAGGCGCGCAACTGCTCAGAGTAGCTCTTCATATAATCCGTAGAAATGACGAAGGGGCCGTCCGCTTTTTCTAAGACGGCTGTAATGTACGCTTTCTTCGCCGTAGCCGTAGGATTCCAACGATTCCAACGCTCAGTGCGCTGACCATCTCGAGCAAGCTCATTCACGCTTGTCACGCTCCAGATATCGGATTCAACACCCCAGTCATCACGCAGCAACTCTGCGGCCGCTTCAACTTCACGCAGAATAGAACCGGCACCCATCAGCTGTACACGCTTCTTCTTAACGTTTTTCTTACCATCTTTGAGCTTGTAAATACCTTTAATAATGCCCGCTTCTGCTCCTTCCGGCATCTCCGGATGTGAGTAGTTTTCGTTCATTGTGGTCAGGTAATAGAATACGTTCTCTTTCTCGTGATACATACGTTTCAAACCATCTTGTATGATCACGGCAAGTTCATAGCTGTAAGTCGGGTCGTAGGTGCGACAGTTAGGGATAGTGTTCGCCATTAGATGGCTGTGGCCATCTTGGTGCTGCAGGCCTTCACCATTTAACGTCGTGCGACCAGAGGTTGCACCAATTAGGAAGCCGCGCGCCTGAATATCGCCCGCGAGCCACGCTAAGTCACCAATACGCTGGAAACCAAACATCGAGTAGTAGATATAGAACGGCACCATAGGTACACCATAGGTACTGTACGCCGTTGCCGCCGCAATCCAAGCCGACATAGCCCCAGCTTCGTTAATACCTTCTTCTAAAATCTGACCCTTCTTGTCTTCTTTGTAGTACATGATCTGATCGTGATCATGCGGCGTATAGTGCTGCCCCTCGGACGAATAAATACCAAGTTGGCGGAACATGCCTTCCATACCAAAGGTACGCGCCTCGTCCGGCACAATCGGAACAACCTGCTTACCCATATTCTTGTCTTTCACCAACGTGGACAAGTAACGAACAAACGCCATAGTCGATGATATCTCTCGATCTCCAGTCGACTTCAGTAACGCCTTGAAAGTTTCCATTGGTGGAACAGTTAACGCCTCAAAGTCTGCCACTCGAGCGGGCAGATAACCATTCAGAGCAGTACGACGCTGCTGCATGTACACCATTTCAGGGGAGTCATCCGCTGGNCGNTAATANGGGACGTTTTTAAGCTCTTCGTCAGGGATAGGGATGCCGAAGCGGTCGCGAAACTTCTTCANGCTNTCNANATCCAGCTTCTTCACNGAGTGAGTNATATTGGCAGACTCGCCGGCTTGACCCAGACCGTANCCTTTTACNGTTTGCGCCAAGATAACNGTAGGCTGNNTCTTNGTGGCAACAGCCTCGGANTAGGCCGCGTAAACCTTCTGAGGATCGTGACCACCGCGATTAAGCTGGAAGATCTCCTCGTCNGTCATATCTGCAACTAACTCTAACAACTCCGGATACTTACCGAAGAAGTGCTCACGAGTGTAGGCGCCGCCGTTTGCTTTGTAGTTCTGCAACTCGCCATCAACCACTTCGTTCATACGCTTTACGAGCAAACCAGTGGTATCTTTTTCGAGCAGGCGATCCCAACCAGCCCCCCAAACAACCTTAATGACATTCCAGCCAGAGCCNCGGAACACGCCTTCAAGCTCTTGCATTACCTTACCGTTACCGCGAACAGGGCCATCAAGACGCTGCAGGTTACAGTTGATAACAAATATCAGGTTTTCAAGCTGTTCGCGCCCAGCAAGTGAAATCGCGCCTAGGGATTCCGGCTCATCACATTCGCCATCACCGAGGAAGGCCCAGACTTTTCTGTCGCCGCGAGGAGACAGGCCTCGTGCGGACATATAGCGCATAACATGCGCTTGATAAATTGCTTGTATCGGGCCCAAGCCCATAGAAACTGTTGGGAACTGCCAGTAGTCAGGCATTAGCCAAGGGTGAGGATAAGACGACAGGCCATTGCCATCGACTTCACGCCGGAAATTATTGAGCTGATCTTCAGTCAAGCGGCCTTCGAGGAAGGAGCGCGCATAGATGCCTGGGGAAATATGACCTTGAAAATAAATTAGGTCGCCAGACTGGTCGCCTTCATTACCTCTAAAAAAGTGGTTAAAACCTACTTCGTAGAGCGTTGCAGAAGATGAAAATGATGAAATGTGNCCGCCTAAGCCGTCATTATTATCATTGGCACGCATTACCATAGCCATCGCATTCCAGCGAACCAATGAGCGAATTTTGCGCTCCATAAATTGGTCGCCAGGATAATGCTTTTCGTTTTTAACCGGAATGGTGTTGACGTAAGGCGTGTTGATCGCGGAGGGCAACTTCACCCCAGCTTGGGTCGCCGCGTTAGACAGCTGCGACAACAGGTAGGACGCGCGCTCTCCACCGTTTTGGCGAATCACTGATTCCAGTGCTTCCAACCACTCTTGGGTTTCGAGAGCATCAGTTTCCTCTAGCATTAAAGCCTCCTGACTAGGTGCGCACTCTGGCGCAATATTCATAATCAACACAATGGGACCACGGTCAAAGCCTATGCCCAAAGTGCGTTAAATTCTGCAGCGCAAAACGGCTTATTGCGCTTTGCACGTAATGTAAACGAGGAGTTTGAAGTGGTGCTGCTGGCGCAGCTCGACAGATTGCAATGCAATTACATCAAGCGAGCACAGGCCAGCGCGAGCTGTATTTATCAGCCGCTACCCACCCAAAAACCGAGAGTTGAAAATGCCAAAAAAAGCAAAAACCAACTCGGCTGCAGTCCTGTTGCACCAGTGTTGTGGCAAGCTCACCCTATAGCGGGCCTGAGCATTGTGATTAGGATCACAAGGAGAATTGGTAACAGAAGCGTGGATTCAGCCTCGGCCCAACCTTATTAGATTCCAGGGAATTTCAACCCTGTCGCTGCCCAACAAACTATATTCACAATCTAAATACCGCAAAATGGAGCCCATTTTGGGTGTCACGATTCTACACAGGTCCCCTAGATTTAGCTAGCAGCTGCAGTGAATTCAAGGACTTGCAGCCTGCTTTTTGCACAACCCTTTAAGCACTGAAAGACCACCAGAACCAAATTTAGGGGTATTTGTAGCTCGGCAACGCTTTTTTCAGCTGATCATCTGTACCTATAAGCTCAATCGCTGAACCAACTAGAGCATCGGCAGAAGGCGGCTCTGTAGCCACAATAACTCGTGCGCTTTGCGACGAAAGTAGCTTCCCGTAGTATTCAGTCAAATCAGCGCCGACAAGTCCCTCTACTGCCGAAATAAGTCGCTGCTTTCGAGTGAAGTCGGTGTCCCCCCTTAACAGCCCATCCCAAAACTCACCAGCACGTTCAGCTTGAGTCTTTGGTTTTTGCCGCAAACCTGCCAGTACAGCGAGCTTATCCCGCTCGAAGTTATTCAATACATCACTCTTGTAACCCAGCAAAAACGAATCAACTTCGGTATATATAGTGTTGGCGTCGACACTAGGAGACTGCACCACAAACATTAATCCCTGCACATCACGAATTGGGTAAAGTGCTGCAAACACAATGTAGCCCAACTGCTTTTCTGTTCTTAGTGATGTATAGGCCGGTGTTGCGAGCATCTGCTCTAGCAACATTAAACGCGCACTTTCAGCGACGCTTTCGCTCGCAGCTTGAATATAGTAAATCACCCCGCTATCGCTATGCTCCGAGGGTAATACCTTCCAAAATCGTTGGCCGCCTCGACTAAGGTCGACAACCCGATTCGCCACTAACGATGGCGCGTCACGCCCAGAGCTAAGCAGCTTTTTTGCCGGCTTGGCGAGGCGTTGCGCGTCTTTTTCTCGATAGTTACCAAACACAAACATCTCGGCACTCGCCCCGCTGAAAAAATCCCCAACTGTCGCTTCGTACTGCTTCAACCCCATCACCAGCGTAGCCGTTTCCTGAGCATCTGAACTCCAATAGGGGCTGTAAAGAAGGCTTGGCAATACGCGCAGCAAGCGGCGATACGGGGTGCTTAAGCGTTCGTTTTTATAGCCGCGCAAAAGGTCATCACGCAGGGTTTCAAATGATTGGGCGTGTACTTTTTTACGAATCCGCGCACTGCGGTTGTAGCTTTTGATTTCACTGAGAACTGTTTTCACTAAGGCTGGCAAGGAATCGCTATAACCCGAAAAGCTGAGATCAATTCCGCGTGAGTGAGGCGATACTGAAAAGTTCAATCCCGCCATAGCTGCGCTATAAGAAACTTCGTTAAGCATCTCGGTTATAAGCCCAGCGTACAAATTAGCTTGCACTGCACCATCGACTGAATCCGCAACGGCTGGTAAGTAGTAGCGGATTTTCACAAACCCCTTCGGCAGCTCAAATACATCATCATTTAGATACCAGAGTTTAAAACGCTCAGCACCCTCTATTAACACCGGTACCGCAGCCCAATCCGTGGGGATCTCAACGCCGTTAGGCTGAGATTTGGCTTCAGCATCGCCCACCTTTTCAGCAACGACTTTAGCGGGGTAAAGGGTAAAGTCCTCTGCAATAAATCGATTTCGTTTGGGAAGCTTTAGCTCTGCAACCAATCGTTTAGAGACCACAGTTTTTGCAGCTAATGACAAGGGGCGCACACTGTATTCGGTTTGATAGTAGCGCGATGTTTTATCAACAACGGCCGCTGGCGAAACCTGCACCCGCACCATGTTGCTCGGACTCAGTTTCGCCAAATAACGTTGGATAAGTTCCGCGTCGAAATTTTGGTAGAGATGGTCTACCTGTAAAATCTCTTGGACAGGTATCCGCTGTAGTTTATTTGCTAACTGCATCACCTCACTAATAGGTTGCTGGGCGTCGCTGTAGGCAAAAGATTGACGACCAAGCTTTGCAAGCTCTTCGTATCGCCAACGATCGACACCAGAAGATTTCAACAAGTCTATTGCTGCAAGCAGTAAACTTTGGATCTCATCTACATGAGACTCACCCTGCTCGGTAAGCGCAATCGAAACTCCAAACGTTGACCCACCACGCCACTCAAGATAGCGTCCGGCAGACAATCCAGTCGCCCAATCTTTTGACTTTAGCAGTGACAACAAGCTGCCCTTACCTTCGTGACCTAGAAAAAAACCGATGTACGCGGTTGGCTTTTCTCGAAAGTAGAGCTTGGTATCAGGCACTTGAAAAATAAACGAAAGCTCACGTTTTTCTTTTCGCGGCCGCAACTGAACTTCCAGTGGCAACTGACTCTCGGGAATAAAATTGACTACAGCTACGGGCTCTTCGGTCGAGCGGCTAGCCACCGCAGAAAATACGCTGACTACTCGCTCCTGCAAATACTCAAGGCTCTGATGACTAAGCACCACTAGCGCCATGCGATTGGCGCTATAGTGACGGGTATAAAACGTATTTAAATCGTCCTGTAACTTACGCGGACCCTCCAACGCAAGCGTATCTAAATTACCCACCGAAAAATGACCCAGAGGGTGAGCTTCCGCCACCAACTCTCGATACACATCCCGTGCGCGTCGAAACTCGTCAGCATATTTCGCGGAATATTCCGAGTGCACCGCATTGCGCTCACGTTCGACATATTTTTCATCAAACAAAGGCGCAATAAAGAACTGGGCGAAGCGCTCTAGTGCAGAATCAAAATACGGGTTTTCGATATCAAAAAAGTAGTTGGTGTGATCGATACTGGTATAGGCATTGTGTGAGCCGCCGTGGCCGGAGATGAAATCCTGATACTCTCCCGCAACGGGATACTTTTCCGTCCCCAGAAACAACATATGCTCTAGAAAATGTGCAAGGCCATTGCGATCAACGGGGTCGTCACCACTTCCCACCGATACCGACAGTGAAGCGGCGGACTTTTCCGCCTTAGGATCTGAAATCAACAGCACCTTTAACCCATTTTTCAATTCCAGAGAACGGTAAAGACGAGTGTCGGTTTCAGGCTTAATAATATCTGACACGCGGCTAGCGATTTGTACTTGCGAGCCCGAAACATCATTTAAGCGTTCGCTCTCAGCCGAGGCCGACAGCTGCAACGAGACAACACCCAAGCCAACAATTAACAACCACGAATAGATAACCTTGTTGAGTAGCACGGTTTTTTTAGGCCGCTGGATCATGAATTCACTCCGTCGCCTTGGGCAGATTTTTTTTGTGTGCCTTGATTTGTCTCCTGGTCAACATCAGGGCTACTTAATGTATCGACATCTATATAAACTTTAGCCACCGTTGGCCAAGCATTTATTATTGCTTTACAGAGCGTAGCGAGAGGGATGGCAAAAAACACCCCCCAAAAACCCCACAAGCCACCGAACACTAAAACGGCCAAAACAATTACAACTGGGTGCATTTTTACCGCTTCAGAAAATAATAAAGGCACCAGAATATTGCCATCTAAGGCTTGGATCACTGCATAGACTAACATCACGTAGAAAAATTCGTTGGTCCAGCCCCACTGAAAAAACCCAATTAACGCAACCGGCAAAGTGACGGCCGCGGCACCAATATAAGGAATCAATACAGATAAGCCGACACAGATACCCAGTAACAACGCGTAACGTAAATCGAGCAGGCTAAACGCAACGCTGGAGATCACTGCGACGATCACAATTTCAATAACCTTACCGCGTACATAGTTGGCGATCTGCAGATTCATTTCCTGCCAGATTTGCTTCATAACCGGTCGCTCGCGCGGTAGTACACTCGATAGCCACGACAGCATCTGACCGCCATCTTTGAGAAAGAAGAATACGAGGATTGGCACCAACACTAGATAAATTAGTACGGCGAACAATATCGGCAACTGCGCCAAAGAGAAGGACACGATGGTCTGCCCAAACTGCGCCAACTCATTGCGTAGACTACTGGTCACCTCGGTGATCTGTGTTTCTGTCACCAGCGTTGGATACTGCTTTGGCAACAATAGGAGCAAATGCTGGCCCTGCTGCAGCATGCGCGGCATTTCGTTAAGTAGATTGATTAACTGACGCCAAAAAGCCGGAAGAATATAGACAAGGCCAACAATAAGGCTACCCGCGAGCACTAGAAATGTAATGCTTACCGCGACTAAATGCGGTACCCCCCAAGAGCGTAAGCGCAACACCATACCCTGCATTAAAAAAGCAATAATCACCGCAGAGATCATCGGCGCCAACACCACACCCATGGTTAACACAATTACAAGACTCGCCACTAGCAACACAGCAACGAGAACGGCTTCTTCATCGGCAAAGTAACGCTCTAGCCAACGCTGAAACACTCTAATCATAAATTATCCTTTCCTGATAAGGTAAATATAGGTTCCAGCGTCAATACTGAAACTCTCGAGGTGGTGTGCCGATAGTGACATATAGGCGTGAATATCTCGCTCTGAACCGGGATCCGTAGCCAAAAGTTGTAGACACTCGCCTACCGCTAACTGATTTAGCCCCTGTTTTGCCTTTAATAAGGGTAATGGGCACGCCAAACCCCGAGCATCTATAAGCAAGCTAGGCGAAATGACTTCAATCGTCTTATTACAGAGGTCCGACATTTAAACTCTTCGAATAGGTTTATAGTATTGTTTTGCTGTGTGAAACGCCGCCGCAGATGATATTTTTTACTGTATCGGTAAGCTCTACTCGCAAAAGGTTTGAAAAAATAACCTTGCGCAAATAGGATGGCCCGAGGAACTCACGCAGACTAGCCACGTCAAACAAGCAGGCATTATAAATGCAATGCGACTCGCCTGCCTGTCAATCTGCATCAGATCCATTGTTTATACGCTTTATACCCNGAGGTTGTTAACCCTTGCTTACATACTTTCGTCAATCTTTGAAAAAATCGCTGCTAACTCTATTTCTGGCGTTGCCGCTATCTCACTTCGTATTCGGCGGAGATTTACAGCTTCCAAATTTGGGGGGCGACAGCGGTGGGCTGATAACCCCATCGCAAGAGTATGATTTAGGCCAAAAGTGGCTGCGCATCTACCGCGCTCAGGTACCAACAACATCGGATCCGTTTATTCTAAGCTACAGCGAGCAGCTGGTAAGGCGCTTAGCGCGCTATAGCGACCTAAATGACCGCCGCCTCGACGTGCTCGTTATCGAGAACCCTACACTGAACGCCTTTGCCATTCCCGGCGGTGTTATAGGTATTCACACAGGGCTTTTCCGTTACGCCCAAACAGAAGAACAGTTCTCATCGGTGGTCGCTCACGAACTCGCCCACCTCAGCCAACGCCACTACGCACGCCAAGTCGAGCAGCAGAAGAACATGGCGATTCCCACGCTAGCAGGCATGCTCGCCGCGATCTTGATTGGCGTGACAGCTGGGGCAGATGCAGGAATTGCCGCCGTTGCCGCCACGAATGCGTCCGCGGCTGGCGCACAATTACGCTTTAGCCGCCAAATGGAGCAGGAAGCCGATCGTCGTGGTATGGAGACACTAGTACGCGCCGATATGAACCCCTATGCGATGTCGGAAATGTTTGAGCAAATGCTGCGCGCTACACGCTTTCAACGTCGCCCACCAGAGTTTCTAATGAGCCACCCGGTGACAGAGTCGCGAGTTGCCGACTCCCGCGCGCGCGCGCAGGAGTTTCCACGACGTTTAACGCCAAATGTGCTGGAATACGAACTGGTCCGCGCTCGCACTATCATCCGCCAAGAGCGCAATAATAAAACGGCAATTCAGCTGTTTGAAGATGAACTCAAGGGCACCGAATACTCAGATGCAGCCGCCCAATACGGCTTAGTGCTGGCACTTATACGTGACAATCAAACCGACAGAGCTAGGCAGCTAATCGACCAACTGCGGGCATCATCACCAGACAACCTCTACTTTGTTGTCGCAGAAGCCGATATTTTGACGGACAGAAAAAAAATACCCAGACGCAATTGCACTATTGCAGCGCTACCGCCAAAAATATCCGAATCATCACCCACTAAATACTCGCTTGGCCGAAATACTAATGCTATCGGGCGACTACAAGCTGTGTGAAGAGGTACTAAATGAGCACGTCTTACGTCGGCCTAAAGACGACTACGTATGGTATTTACTGGCAGAGGCAGAAGGGTTGGCCGGGAATATATTTGCTGTGCATATGGCTCGTGCTGAATATTTCAAGCTTAACGCTCTGTTCGATAAAGCCGAAATACAGCTTTCGAATGCACTGAAGCTTGTCGCCAGTGATGACCAACACACGCGAGCAAAGATACAACAAGAACTTAAAGAGGTACGCCAGCTGCGCAAAGAAATCCAACTGTAACAAGCGCGGCGAATAATTCCGCCACCAGTGCACTATGGGCAACTGGTCCAGCGACTGTTTTTCAACCAAGACTCTAGTTCTAAATCGTTCATTGGTGGAGCGATGTGATAGCCCTGAGCGCAATCACAGTGATGATCGCTCAAGCGCTGATATACAGCTTCGCATTCCACTCCCTCTGCCACAACGCTTAACCCCAAGTTGTGAGCGAGGTTAATAGTAGAGTTGACGATAATTTCATCCTGCTCATCATCGAGCATATCCAACACAAATGACTTATCTATTTTCAGCGTTTGGACCGGCAAACGCTTTAGGTAAGCAAGCGAAGAATACCCAGTACCAAAATCATCTATCGCCAACTTCACACCAAGATCGCCAATACTTTTTAGTGCTGCGAAAGCGCGGTCAGGTTCCAACAAAATTAACGACTCAGTAATTTCCAACTCCAACAAATGACTGGGAAGCTGGTACCGTTTTAACAAGTTTGATAAATCTGTAAGCAAACGATCGTCGGTTACCGTACGCGGCGAAAGATTCACGGCGATAGTAAGGCGATAACCCTTAGCGTATAGCGCTGCATTCGTGCGAATTGCATTTTCCATAACCCAATAGGTCATGGGGTAAATCATATTCGACATCTCAGCAATAGGGATAAACTCCTCTGGCGGGACAAAACCGAGATGCGAATGATTCCAGCGAACCAACGCCTCCAACCCATATACATGGTGACGTTCCATGGAAACCTTCGGCTGATAATGCAGTAACAATTCGTTTTCTCTTACGGCTTTTCCCAATGCACCCATAAGCGCTAACCGAACTGGTGAGTGCGGATCAAAATTGGAATCGTAAAGAGCCACGCCCTTCATACTTTTCTTGGCATGATACATAGCCACATCGGCATAACGCATCAAAGTACTGACATCCTCGGCTTGATGCGGACAAGTAGAAATACCGATACTCGCAGAAATTTCGGTTTTACTGCCTTGTAATTCAAACACATCACAAAGGCAATCCAATAAACGATGGCCGGCAATCACGACCTGCTGGACACTTCTCACCGAGGGTAAAAAAACTGCAAATTCGTCACCACCCAAGCGCGCCACTAACGACTTAATTTCACTCAACTCAGATTTTAAGCGGGGCCCAATTTGCTTTAAAACCTCATCGCCAGCTACATGGCCTAGGGTATCGTTAATTTCCTTAAAGCGATCTAGGTCGATTAACATTAGCGCCATTACTCGACCATCTTTACGTCGCTCAAGAGCGCGTTCAATAGTTGAATACAGCAGCTCTCGGTTAGGTAGCTGCGTCAATGCATCGTGATTCGCAAGGTGCTCCATTTTATCAATATAGTTGCGGCGCTCGGTAATATCGCGGGTTATTCCCCACGCTCGCGTCAGAAAGCCATTTTCAACTACACCAATTGCTGAGCTTTGCATACACCCGCGTTTGCCGTCCGACGTTAACAATTGCAACTCGGTTTCTTCTAGTCGATAACCATTTTCGACAAACTTGGCAACATCTCTACGGGTAGAGACGGATCGCGAACGATGCAAACGCGCACCAACTACATGCTCAATTTTATTTGCACCAAACAATTTTGCTAACTGAACATTGCACTCGGCCAAAACCGCCGTGGACATTATTTTTTGGACTTGAACATCCGCTGGCTGACGGATATCGACAGGTGGGGAAATACTGTAGCACCAAATAGCATCTGAGCTATTGGCTATAAAAGCTTTGTAACGAGCCTCACTTTCTTGGAGGGCGTATTCAGTACGCACGCTTTCACTGATTTCATCAATAACAATCATGGCACCGGCGGCATCAGCATCGGTTCGTTTGGTTGGAATTAAATCAACTCTAAACCAATGCTCTACGCCATGAGTGCTCGCCAAAAACTCAAGCCCCCAAGACGCTGTACCCATTTCGCTAACAATAGCAATCTCAGCTAGCAAGCGATTCACATCGCGCCAATCGGGAATTAAGTCGACCAAAAAGCTACCAATAACAAAACGGCTCGGCGCCCATCTACGCGCCGTAATATTTCCATGTACAACAACCGCATCGCGATCGACATAGAATATTATTGAGCGCATCGCATCGAGAAGTGATAGCAGGTCTAAATTTTCAGCGACTTCGGCAACCTGAATTTTTGCAACGCTTGCCAGCTGTGTCTGCGATAATTCTTTCAAAGCTTGCGGCCTATTTATTTATATCGTTAGTTCGGGAAACCAAACTCAGCTAACGATGCTGGCACAAGTATAGCCTAAATATTGGCGCGCATATAATTAGTTAAATTTTTAGAAAATGAGCGAAGTTTATAATCCTTTGGCGGAAAAATGTCGGTGTTTCATACACTTGTTTTAATCTTTAGATTCGGGTGTCGACTTTTCTTCCATCCCTGCACCGCAAAAACGGCAGAATTTCGAATCGGCCTCATGACCAGAGCGGGAACAATTAATACAATTACGTATGCGCCGATCTCTTTGCATTTCCTGTGCAAGTTCTGCGGTGAAAATCCCGGTTGGCACCGCCAAAATTGAATAACCTGTGAGCATCGCCGTCGCCGCGATAATCTGTCCGAGTACCGTGTGCGGAGTAATATCCCCATATCCTACGGTAGTAATGGTAACGATAGTCCAGTAAATACTTTTCGGAATACTGCTAAAACCATTTTCGGGCCCCTCCACGATGTACATTAAAGAACCAAAAATCACACTTAACACTAGAACCGACATTGCAAAAATTGAAATTTTGCGGCGCGACATCATCACCGCTCGGATCAGCACATTCGCTTCACTTAAATATCGAACCAGTTTTAAAATTCGAAATATTCGAAGGACTCGCAACAATCGAATGGCTAACAAGAAGTTTGCGCCGGGAACAAACAGGCTTACATAGCTTGGCAAAATAGAGATTAAATCTACCAACCCATAAAAACTAAATACATAGGCCCAACGCTTTGGCGAACAATAGACTCGGACCAAATACTCAGCCGTAAATAGAATAGTGAATAACCATTCAAAAGCAAAAATATATGGGCCGTATAAATCCGATACCCAGCGAATTGAATCGAGCATCAGCGCTAACACACTAAATACGATTAGATAGATCAACACTAAATCAAAGCGCTTCCCCGCCGGGGTCGAGGTGCCAAATATAATGGTGTAAAGCTTAAATCGCAGGGTCGGAGCAAATTCATTCGATTCTGAACTTGGCTGAGGTTGTGGCTCAATACTCATAGGCTAATTAGCACCTTAAAATTCAAATCATAGAGATGGTATTACATCTCCCACAGAAAAGGCCTTTCTGTGTAATATAGCCAGTATACCTAGGCCAAGTATAAAACGTACGCTGGAGCACACAAATGAAAGATAACAATCGCCTTGTCTATTCGACGGATAAGGGTCGAATTAAGGAAACCACCGCCCCCCAAAAACCCGAAGGCGACGGCATTTTACGGATTAGGCGTGAAACTAAAGGTCGGAATGGTAAAGGGGTTACCGTCATCGACGGCTTTCTGCTCGACGAACAAGCGCTTAAAGCTGAGGCGAAGAAGCTTAAGCAGCTTTGTGGAACTGGCGGTACAGCAAAAGGCGGCAGTGTCGAAATTCAAGGCGACCACCGTCAAAAACTAGCCGACTATCTCAAGACAGAAGGCTTTCAGGTAAAACTCTCGGGCGGCTAAACTAGCTAATTTACCACTAGCTAATCGCCTATCTAACACCATAAATATTTGGTTCGAAACTTGCAAAAGTCCTGTACATGAACAAACTTTGTCAAATATTTGACTAGCGGGACTATACCTATGTTATCGGAAAATCTTTGGTTATTTTTTGACACGAGCTTAAAGATGGGCTTTGGGGCGGCTGTTGCTATAGGCTGCTTCTGGCTGGGCCGCCAATGGAAAGAGCGATTCGGTGAGCAACAGAACGCCACAGTCAATCGGCGTATTAGCTTGCTAGAGCAAATCTCTGCCGACGTGGGCCACGTCAACCATAGCTTCGCCAAATATTCGTCACTCGTAATTGAATCCACGCGTTTCGGTAAACGCTGGCCGGCCGTTCGCAAACACGAGCTAGAGCGCGTTAACGCCGAGCTAGTTAATGAGTTCGAAAAGCTGTCTGACGCAGAAGCGCGCTTGTTGATGCTGGGAGAGAAAACAATGGAGAAGACTTTGCGACTTTACGCGGCGCGAATAGCTTTATTTCGCAAACAAGTTTATATCGGCCGAGAAGACATCACTGAACAGGAAATTGCTGATTTGAAACAGTCGATCATGCAATTGAGGGAACAGTTTTACGATATCCTAAGCCGCCGATACGATAAGTTGTTGGCGGCTTAGTTCGGGAATCCCGCGGCATATTTTTCTACCCATTCCGATGCCGCTTCTTCACTAGAAATATCTCGCCCTTCGGCGCGCTGAACGTGAGAGCGATAGTGCTCTATATGGCAGACCTGCTCCACCATTCGCAAACTATATTGAATGGCGGGCTCATTAAACTGAACGCCAATGGTGAAGTGATCACCCTCGCGCCGACACCACGCTACCGTACCATCAGCTCCGTAAGGCGGGGTTTCAACCGGAATTTCAATATGGATGGATGTACCCCGAGCAAGTGGATGCGCCGATACAAAGCAGAGGCCCCCTCGCCCAACATCGCGTAGACTTTCCGCATTCACTATGTGGTCGTTATTGACGTGATCTTCTAGGTAAAATCGTATCGGGATATCAGACGGGTGACGAATGAAGTGCCGCATATTGCTGTCTCCGATAACTCAAGCTATAGAGAAAATAGGCCCGTATATTCTCACCACTCTCTATATCAACGTCGCACTAGAAACGGTGAAATTACAAGGTACCACTGATTATATAGCTCATACGGAGAGACATTGCTGGATAGCGGTAAAAGTTGGCGCCTAGGCTTGCACAAGTTGTGATTTTGGAGGAGTTAAACGACAGATGGCAGGCTAAAAAATTAAGGGATAAGAAAAGCTGTGCCAAAGCACTACCTAGTCAAGGAGCGCTTTAACCGGCCCGAAAGAGCGTCGATGAATGACGCTGACGCCAAGCTGCTGGAGGGCTTCCATATGAAGTTTGGTTGGGTAGCCTTTATGCTGAGCGAGCCCGTAACCAGGATAGAGGCGATCAAGCTCGGTCATCTCGCGATCACGTGTCACCTTGGCAAGAATAGAGGCGGCGCTAATAGACTCCACCTTGCTATCCCCTTTCACCACGGCTTCGCCGTGATATGCCCATTTCGGCAAGCGATTTCCGTCGACCAACACATAATCGGGCGACTGATCCAAACCCTCGACCGCACGCTTCATAGCCAACAAGCTCGCCTGCAAAATATTAAGCTCGTCTATTTCAGCAACCGAGGCTCGCGCAACCGAAAAACACACCGCCTTTGCGCGAATTTCATCAAACAAACGATCGCGCTTTTTTTCACTTAGTTTCTTTGAATCCGCCAAGCCGACAATACCGTGAGATGGCTTCAATATGACCGCGGCGGCAACAACATCTCCAGCTAAGGGCCCGCGACCAACTTCGTCTACGCCAGCAACCCAAGTATAACCAGCGCCGTATTCCAATTTGTCTGTCACGACTCAACCTCTGCTTCGCTAGCTTGGCGATNGGCAAGTAGATCCGTTAGTGCTTGGGTGGCAGCACAATCGGCGTCCAAACGCAGACTGTTATGAATATCCAGATAGCTACTTTGTAAGTCTGCAGCGAGCTGCGGTTCGTTAAAATAACGTAACAGCGCCGTTGCGAGTTTATCGGCTGTCGCTTCGTTTTGAATAAATTCTGGCACGAGCATTCGACCAGCCAGTAAGTTCGGTAAACCAATAAATTTAGATTTAACTAAACGCTTTAAAATACTGTAAGAAAAACCTGCCATGCGGTACGCGATAACCATCGGCCGCTTTAACAACAGAGCTTCTAGGGTAGTCGTACCCGATGCCATAAGTACTGCATCCGCTGCCGCCATCACTCGATGAGAATTGCCGTAAACCAAGGTCACGGGTAAGTCTGGGTACGATGCCAACTGCCGATTAATCTCTTTTTCGCGCATAGCATTGGCCGCTGGGATAACAAACTTAAGCGTTGGCATGGCCTGCAGGCATATACGTGCGGCATCCAAAAATATCGGCGTTAAATAGCGCACTTCAGAAGCGCGGCTACCGGGTAACAAAGCTATACAAGGGTCGTCTGGAGAAATGGCACCGAGCTGTTCGCGCGCAAGCTGGTGATTAGGCTGCAAAGGAATTTGGTCTGCAAGCGTATGGCCGACACAAATGACCTTGACCGCATGAGCGCGATAAAACTCAGCTTCAAACGGGAACAGGGTTAACATCAAATCAACCGCCCGCGCGATTTTCTTAACGCGGCCCTGACGCCATGCCCACACCGAAGGGCTAACGTAATGTGCGGTTAACACACCTTGCTTGCGTAGTGACTCTTCTAGGGAAAGATTGAAATCAGGTGCATCGATTCCGATAAAGATATCTGGAGGATTGGACAAATAGGTCTGTTTTAACCAACGTCTAATTCGCAGCAACTCAGGCAGGCGCTTAAGCGGCTCCCACAAGCCCATAACCGCAAGTCGATCCATGGGGAAATGAGAAATAAATCCCTGTTCAAGCATCCTCGGACCACCAATCCCCTCGAAGCGACACTGCGGAAATTGCTTTTTTAACTGCGCAACAAGTCCAGCACCTAAAATATCACCCGATGCTTCTCCCACTACGATCGCGATACGTTTTGGATTTCGAATTAACTTATGTTCTACACGACTCATTAGCGCACGATGCCGCGAGATGAGAGTTCGAGCGAATCAACCAGTGGCTGTAAACAGGGGTAGTCTGCAAGTGATGCTTTTAGCTCTAAAACGGCTTCATCAACGGTTAAGCCACGGCGATAAATGAGCTTGTAAGCCTTCTGAATCATTGCGATCTCGTCTTTAGTAAAACCGCGCCGTTTCAAACCTTCGCTGTTAATGCTACGGGCCGCTGCCGGCGCTCCCGTCACCATGGTATAGGCTGGAACATCCTTGCCAATCGCACTGCCCATACCAGTAAAACAATGTGCACCGATACGGCAATATTGATGAACTAGAGTAAAGCCACCCAGGATCGCCCAATCATCGACCACCACATGCCCCGCCAAAGAGGCGTTATTAACCAAAATTGTATGGTTGCCAATAACACTATCATGTCCAACATGGACATAAGCCATTAGCAAATTATTATTACCAATAGTCGTCTCTGAGCGATCTTGAACAGTACCTCGGTGCAAGGTTACGCACTCGCGAATAATATTGTTATCGCCAATAACTAAGCGCGTTTGCTCGCCCTTATATTTTAAATCGGGGGTATCTTCACCAACGCTGGAAAATTGATAGATACGGTTATTACAACCTATCTCGGTGGGGCCCTTAATCACGACGTGAGACGCGATTTTGGTACCCGCGCCAATTTTCACATCGGGGCCAATTAGCGTCCAGGGGCCAATTTCTACATCCTCAGCAATATCTGCAGAAGGATCGATAATAGCCGTTGCATGAATTGAAGGATTTGTCATAAACCTCTACCGACAAAAAGTAGGCTAAAAAAACTAGACCTGAGTAACGCGCCTGAATAACGGGTATTAGCCAACAGCGCGATCTGCACACATAATAACAGCGCGAGTCACCAACTGATCGTCGACTTTCGCTTGACAATCAAACTTCCAAATACCGCGTTTAACCGAGACTATTTTAGCTTCAAAAAACACGCGGTCACCCGGTACAACTTGGCGCTTGAAACGCACATCGTCAATACCCGCAAACAAATATATCGAGCCGTCATCAGGGGTTTTATCCATGGTTTTAAAACCTAAAACGCCACATGCCTGAGCCATTGCTTCGATCAGCATCACCCCAGGGAAAACAGGAAAGTGCGGAAAGTGCCCTTGGAACACCTCTTCGTTATAGGTGATATTCTTGTAAGCGACAATCGATTCGCCTTCCTTTAATTCCACCACTCGGTCGATTAACAGAAACGGATAGCGGTGCGGGAGGTATTTCCGAATTTCAAGGATGTCCAACATAAAACGTGCCCTTAGTGTCGCGGCGACAGTTCGCCCCGATGTCTTGTTTAAAGAATTATAATTTTTCCAACGCTTTCTCAAGTTTGCGGATACGCGATGCCATTTCGTCAAGCTGCGTATAGCGCACTGAATTTTTTCGCCACGAGCGTACATCTTGCAGCGGCGTGGTCGATGCAAAAACACCCGCTTCGGTATTGCCTTTGGTAACGACGGTTCCGCCGTTAAAATGGGTATTGTCTGCTATAGAAATATGGCCATTAATCGCGACCATGCCGGCAATAGTGCAATTCTCACCAATAACGGTGCTGCCCGCGACACCCACACATCCAGCGATAGCCGTGTTACGCCCGACCTTAACGCCGTGCGCCAAATGGACTTGGTTGTCGATAATAACACCATCACCAATTTCAGTATCGGTAAGTGCACCTCGATCAATTGCAGTGTTCGCACCAATCTCTACACGATTGCCTATGCGTACACGTCCAAGTTGGTGAATTTTGATCCAACCGTCTTTCGATGGAGAAAACCCAAAGCCATCCGAACCAATCACTGTTGCACTGTGAATAATAACGTCGTTACCCAGAATAACGTCAGCGTAGAGGGTAACGTTGGCATGAAGCAAACAACGGGCCCCAATGACAACACCATCACCGATAACACAGCCCGGATAAAGTTCAGTGTTCTCTCCGATCTCGACATTATCGCCAACCACACAATTGGCCGAAACCGCTGCCGTAGGGGCAATTTTTGCACTGCTGCTTACAACTGCGGAGGGGTGTACACCTTGATTACGAGCGACACGCATATCAAACAACTTACTTAACTTAGCGTAAGCAAGGTAAGGGTCTGTAACGAGTAACTTATTGCCAGAGAAATCTGACTCGTGAGCGGGGTTTAACAGCACTATGCCCGCATTACATTCTGCCAACAGTTTTAATAACCGCTCTTGCGCTACGAAGGTTAGATCGGAGCGAGTTGCCACTTCAACGGGGGCAACAGCATTTACCTCGTAGCTGGCATCGCCAACAAACTCGCAGGCCAAGTGTTCGGCTAACTGTTGCAGATTAAAGGTTGAACCTTGCATATGCCGCGGGCCTCCACTGCTGAGAGCAAAATCAATTTGAGGGGACGTACAAAAAAGGTGTGCTCAAAAACAAAAACGCCTAGGCAGCAAACACTGCCTAGGACGCGAACAAAACGAACTTACTTAGCTTTGTTTAAAGCCGCGGTAATTTTAGCGGTAATATCAGTATCAGGCGCAGCGTAAAACACAGACTGAGGGCGCAATACCATGTCAATTGACTCGGAATCAACGATCTTCTGCATCACTTTTTCTAGCTTAGGCTGCAGCTCTTGCATGACCTTGGATTGAAAGGCGTTGTTCTCAGACTGAACTTTTTTAACGGCCAACTCAAGATCAGCGCGCACGTACTCAACTTTTTTACGGTGATTCAGCTGCTGCTCTTGGCCCCAAGTCATACCTTTAGTTTCAGCTTCTTTGGCTAGCGCCTGCATATCAGCCTGTAGGCTTTCGACTTGAGCCAACATTTGCGAATAGTCTCCGCGCGCTTTTAAGGCTTCGTACGCCTTGGCGAAATATTCAGTCTGCATAACCGCCGCTTGCGGGTCACAGATGGCGATTTTTCCTGCCGCAGCGGTCATCGCGGACAAGCTAAGAGCAAAAGCAATAATAATTTTATTCAACATGTTACCTATCTCACTTATTCTAAATAATTAATTCGCTATTAAAATCCAGCACCAAAAGAGAACTGGAACTTCTCTGTTTCATCGNATAACCCTTTGTTTAGCGGAACAGAATAACTAAAGGTCATTGGCCCAAAGGCAGAAATCCAAGTGAAGCCAACACCTGCAGATGAACTCAATTCGCCGACATCAAAAGAAGCACAATTGCGCTGGCCAGAGCCGCAATAGTCAGAGAATACATTCCCAGCATCCACGAATGCGACCGCCTGCATAGAACGCGAATCTTCTACGAAGGGTAAGGGTAAAATAACTTCAGCCGTAAAAGTGGTGAGGATGTTACCACCAATAACGGATGCGTAACCGACGTTCGAGGCTATTAATTTACCTGGTTCACAAATTGCGGTGTATTGAGAAGCAATAAATGCGGTACCCGGATCCTCACAAGCAATGTAAGCATTTACGCCTGAGACTTCGCTAGACTGCACAACCCCATCGCGATTTACATCCGCCCAACCCGTTGCGGTACTTACACCATTTGAAGACACGGTTTGGTACTGAGTCGCTGGCGTCCCGCGCGGCCCCAAAGTAGAGCGACGAAACCCACGCACAGAGCCAAAACCACCTGCGTAATAGTTCTCAAAGAAAGGTAACTCTGTCATGTCGCCATAACCGTTACCATAACCCAATCGAGTTCGCAGCCGCAGAGTAAAATCACCAATCAAAGGGAAGAACATTTGACCGTGGTAAGAGGCCTTGTAGTACTCCATTTCACTACCGGGTACCGTTGTCTCNAAGGACAAGGTTTGCTGGTTACCGCGCGTCGCCATAATACCGCGGTTTAGAGTCGAACGAGACCAGTTAAAATTCAAGGTAACGCTATCGTAAGCGTCGCCATATTTATCAATAAAGCCAGGAACACTCTCTAACAACTGCTCTTCAGTCACCAAATAGTTTTCAAGTTGGAAATTCTTGATATTGGCCGCCCACAAACGGGGATCCCACCNGTTAGACTGGTATTGGCTAGAGACATCTTCCCAATCGGATTGACTGATATAGTTAAAACCGCTGTTATTGGTCAGTTTTGGGCTGCCGGCAATTTCTTGCGGTGCGTAAATCCCAGTGCGAATTTCTTGGTGGATATAGCCCATACCAAAGCCAATTCGCGACACTTCAGATATGGGATAACCAAAGGTCATATTCGCACCGTAGGCATCGGTACTATAACTAGTTACGTTAATCTTCGAGTAATCTCGGGTTCGGTAGTAGGCATCAAAGCCGCGACTAACCCCATCAGGGGTGAAGTAAGGGTCGCTGTAACCAAAGCTATATAGCGTCTGATATTTATTATCGGTAACACCCAACTGCAGGCGCTTACCACTACCCAGCCAGTTATTAAACTGTACATTCACACCAAGATTTAAACCGGTGTATTGTGCATAGCCGACGCTGCCCTGAATCGTACTAGAAGGCTGCTCTTCGACGGTGTACTCGACATCGATAAGGTCTTCTGTCCCGGGNACATCTTTCGTTTCAACGGCCACTTCCTTGAAGTACTCAAGCCGCTCTAAACGCACTTTGGAGCCTTCAATCTGGGCATTTGATGCAGAAGCACCTTCGAACTGACGCATTTCGCGGCGCAGCACATCGTCATTGGTTTTTGTATTACCGCGAAACTCAATGCGACGAACATAAACACGCATACCTGGGTCGACAAAAATTGTCAGGTCGACGGTTTTGTCTTCTGGGTTTTTCTTTGGAATACCTTCAACCTTGGCGTTGGTGTAGCCCGCATTACCCATCATGGTAGTGATGTATTCAGTTGAATCGGTCATCAACTGCTGTGAGAAGGTCGAGCCCTCGCGCAACAAAACTAAACGCTTAATTTGTGATTCTGGGACAACAGGGTCTCCGGCGATGTCGACGGACTTTATTTTATAAACCTCGCCCTCACTAATATTGATAGTGATGAACACCTGTTCCTTGTTAGGACTAATGGAAACCTGTGTTGATTGCACTTCGAAATCTAAATAGCCTCTATCGAGGTAAAATGACTCAAGCTTTTCTATATCGCCGGTAAGTTTTTCACGTGCGTATTTGTCTGAACTAGTGAAAAAAGAATTCCATCTTGTTGATGTTAATTCGAATTGCTGCAGTAACTCCTTCTCGCTGAAGATCTCGTTACCAACGATATTAAGGTGTTTAATTTTTGCCGAATCGCCCTCGTCTACCAAGATTTGGATGTTGACCATATTGTTCGGCAATTCTTCTATCTTAGCTTCTACCGATGCGCCATAACGCGCACGCGCCACATACTGACGCTCAAGCTCGCGGGTAATATTTTGCAAAACATCGCTTTGCAGAATCTCACCTTCGCGCAAGTCATTATCATCGAGAACATCGGTAAGCTGTTCGGTCTTAATCGCTTTGTTTCCCTCTAATTCAATTTTCTTAATTGAGGGGCGCTCTTGCAGCACAATAATTAAAACGTCGTCTTCACGTGCAACCTGAACATTCGAAAAGAAGCCCGTATCGAAAAGCGCGCCGATAATATCGCGTACATCTTCGCTATCGACATCTTCACCAACCCGAACGGGCAAGGCGGCAAACACTGGGCTGGCAGACACACGCTGCAAACCTTCCAGCCGAATATCACTTACTCTAAACTGCACCGCCCATGATGACGCCGACAAAAAAGAGAGGCTCAGCGCCACAAATACACACAATCGCTTCATATTAATTAAGGAGTTCAATCAAAATCTTCTTTTAGTTATCAGATGTGAACCAACGGTTCACATCAGTTGTTAAGCAGCTGTAAAAGTTATAATCACAGGCGCAGAATATCGTTGTAAAAGGCCAAAACCATCACGCCCATAAGTACTGCAAGGCCTGCCTGATAGGCAAACAATTGCACACGCTCGGAAACGGGGGTTCCCTTCACCCACTCAATCAGGCCATAGAGAATATGACCACCGTCCAACACTGGGATGGGCAGCAGGTTAAACACCCCCAGTAAAACACTTATATAAGCCAAAAAGTGTACAAACGCCCAAACACCGGCTCTGGCCGAATCGCCGGCAACTTTAGCAATGCCAATGGGCCCACTCAAGTTTTTAGTTGATAAATGACCTATAACTAGCTTTTTTAACGACACCAGCACGGTACGCGCGGTTTCACCTGTCTCGAGCAGCGCTTGTTTTGCACTGCCAAGCACACCCCAGTGGTGGCGACGAATCATCTCTTCGGGTAGCGGCAACGATTGATGGCTAATACCGGCCAAACCGTAGGCTCGGCCATCCTCACCTTCTTTCGTAGCAGGCGTGAGATTTAGTGCCACTTGCTGCGGCAAACCACCGTCAGCGCTAGCGCGCTCGACAACAACTTCTAGTCGGCGCCCCGGGTGAGCCTGAATGAAATCTATCCACTGCTGACCGTCGGCGAACCTTGTGCCATCTGCAGAAATAACGCGATCCCCCACTTGCATCCCAGCCTTTTCCGCTGCGCTGCCTTCCGAGACCGCCGCGGCAACAAGAGACACTTGCGGGCCAACAAATTCAATACCCAAACCTTGAAAAATATCCGGCTCGGCAGAATCGCGTAGCCACTCATCTAACTGCGCCTTGGATTCATAGACCAAGGTAGAGTTTGGGTATCGTACCGAGAAACTAATTTCCCCACTCTCACCCAAACGATTGATCAGCAATGGCAACATATCACTGCGACTGGCTACGGGATGGCCGTCAAGAGAAACAATTTCCTGACCGGCCTCAAGCCCAGCGCGATCAGCAATCGAGCCAACGTCAACCTTGCCAATAATCGCGGCAACGGTTGCCGTTCCCTGCATAAACACAAGCCAGTAGAGCGCTATGGCTAAAATAAAGTTTGCGATGGGACCAGCGGCAGCGATGGCGATACGCTGCTGTACCGGCTTACGATTAAAAGCTTGCTCGAGTTCATGCTCGGGGACATCACCTTCGCGCTCATCGAGCATTTTCACGTAACCACCCAAAGGTATGGCTGAGATAGCAAACTCAGTGCCGTGACGGTCGTACCAAGAATAGAGTCGCGGCCCAAAACCAATTGAGAAACGTAAAATCTTCACGCCACAACGACGCGCCACATAAAAGTGCCCGTATTCGTGTATCGCAACAAGAATCGTTATGGCTACCAAAAAGTAGGCGATCGTCATTAGGAGATCTATCACTTTATTGAATGCCTATTGCGTTGCTATAGATTAAAATCACCTGCTTATCCATTGTTGGGTACACCATTAACCACAATCATTTGCAGCGTTTATGTTCAGCACTCTGAACTTGAACCAACGCCATTTGACGCGCTATTTTATCAGCCGCTTTTACCGCTTCGAGCGAGTCTGGCTCGCTGCTTTGCCACGCTTGCAGTACATTTTCAATGGCAGCTGAGATACCTAAATAGCCAATTCGTTCCGCAAGAAACGCCTCCACAGCCACCTCGTTTGCAGCATTTAGCGCGATGGGGTAGCTTCCGCCCGACTTCATCGCCTGTATTGAGAGTTTCAATGCGGGAAATCGTTCATAGTCCGGCGCAGAGAATTCGAGCGCGCCGAGCTGATGAAAGTTCAACGGCTCAACAGCTGACTCAATCCGCTCCGGCCAGCCCAGGCAGTTAGCAATTGGCGTACGCATGTCTGGCATCCCCATCTGAGCCAGCACAGAGCCATCCGCGTATTCGACCATGGAGTGAACAATACTCTGCGGGTGCACCACAATTTCAATATCGTCCGGCTGAGTCATTAAACAACCAGCAGGCCTCGATAAACTCCAAGCCTTTATTCATCATGGTGGCCGAATCAACTGAAATCTTACGCCCCATTGACCAGTTCGGGTGAGCGCAAGCTTGATCTGGGGTCTTGCTTGCCAACTCCGCAAGCGGTGTTTGACGGAACGGACCACCGGAACCGGTGAGAAGAACTCGGCGTATTCCAGCGTCTTTTAAATTGGTAAAACCGGCAGGTAAACACTGAAAAATCGCGTTGTGCTCGCTGTCGATTGGCAGTAATTGCGCATCATGACTACGCACAGCTTCGGTGAGAAGCCTACCGCTCATGACAAGCGACTCTTTATTCGCCAGCAGCACTCGCTTGCCTTGCGTCACAGCAGCCATAGTCGACGCCAAGCCCGCCGCGCCAACAATCGCTGCCATCACTGTGTCGACCTCGGAGGAAGCAGCAACATCCACCAAGCCCTGCTCCCCAGCCAATACCTCTGTAGTTGATTTGGCGTCTCGCAGAAGCCCCTGCAACTCCACTGCTGCAGTAGCGTCGCACATAACAGCGTAGCGAGGTTTATAGGTCAAGCATTGTTCAAACAGTTTCGCTACCTGACGGTTTGCACCGAGCGCATAGACAGAGAAACGATCGGGATGCTGCGCCAACACATCTAGCGTATTAACACCGATGGAACCCGTAGAGCCCAATACCGTTACCGCCTGAATTGCCATTAATTCAGCGCCTGCAGAACCCACTGGGTGGAAAAAACGCCCAGAGCGAACACCGGAAGTGCCGCAACAAGACCATCGATTCGATCCATGAAGCCACCGTGCCCAGGCAGTAAATGACCGCTATCTTTGACACCACGATGACGTTTAACCATGCTCTCTAACAAATCACCCAGTACCGAAACCAAAGCAACCGGAGCAACAAACGCACACAACTGCAGCCAATCACTCTGAAACACAAAGTAGTTGTACACACTAGCGACAGCTAAGGTCAGCACTAGACCGCCGAGCACTCCCTCCCAAGTTTTACCCGGGCTTACTCTGGCAGCAAGCTTGGTACGACCAATGGCACGACCGGTAAAATATGCGCCGACATCGGCAGCCGCCACTAAGTTAACGACCATCAACACCAACCAGATTCCGTCAGGCAAAGCACGCAGATATAAACAGCTAACCCATGCCGGTAATAAAATAAACCAACCCATTAACAAACGTACCGGTACAGACCCCCATATGATCGAACTTGCGGGAAAACCCTGCACCCATAGCAGCGCTACGCCCCACCAAACACAGGCGGCGATAAGAATTGGCTGCAGAAAACGAGAAAATTCGGGAAGATCTATTGCGAAGGGAACGAGCGCGCCAATAAGAGCAGTAACAAGCGTAAATACCAAGCGGCTCCAGCGCGAGCTTAACCCTGCAAGGTCACTCCACTCCCATGCCGCAAGTGCCATCACCGTACCTACGGCGAACGCGAAGACCTCAAAAGACCCCAAAGCCAAAACAAGCGCAAAGCCGATTGCCAGCGCTAATCCGGTTATAACTCGTTGTTTAAGCACTGGCAGCCTCTTGTTTTAATTGCTCGCCGGTCTTGCCAAATCGACGCTGACGTCCACGGAATTCTTCTATCGCCTCACGCATAGCGTCGGCGCCAAATTCGGGCCACAGCAATGGGCTAAAATACAGTTCGGCATAAGCCGCCTGCCAGAGTAAAAAGTTACTAATTCGATATTCGCCCCCAGTACGCACTAACATATCGAGCGGGGGAAGACCTTGGGTAGATAGATTGTCGGTCAGCAACTGTTCGGAGATGGCGGAAGGCTCTAGCGCACCAAGTTTAACCTGCTCNGCCAGCGTTCGAGCCGACTGGGCAATATCCCAACAGCCGCCATAATCGGCNGCAATAACCAAAGTAGCGCTACCTTCAGATGCTATAGCCTCAGCTTGATCAATAGCCTTTAACAACTTTTTATCAAACCGATCACGGTTGCCGATCACTCGCAAAGCGACATTTTCGTCGGCAAGCTTGCGCGCTTCCTTTTTCAAATAGCTGTAGAAAAGCCCCATTAGGGCTTCTACTTCTTTGGGCGGTCTACGCCAATTTTCACTGCTGAATGCGAACAACGTGAGTGCTTCCACACCCTCATCTTGACAGGCTCGCAGGACGTCTCGAATACGCTCTACACCTGCTTTATGGCCGGCGATCCCCTGACGCCCCTCGCGCTTCGCCCAGCGATTATTACCGTCCATAATAATTGCAACGTGACGCAAGGGGTTTTCTTGTGTTGATTTGAAATTATCCATAAACGACTACAGCGGGCCCTACAACATTTTAATAAACAGCAGATGAGCGTTACACTCACGCGAAATGCGCGCGGCCCAGCACTTATATTTCCATCAAATCTTTTTCTTTAGCGGTAAGAGCTTTATCCGCTTCAGCAACATATTTGTCGGTAAGCTTTTGGATCTCATCCTGTGCACGACGATCATCATCTTCGCCAATTTCTTTGTCTTTGAGGAGATCTTTAACCGTTCCCAAAGCATCGCGACGAATATTGCGAATTGCCACTCGCGCACCCTCTGCTTCAGCACGCGCCTGCTTGATGTAACCTTTTCGACTCTCTTCGGTCAGCATCGGCATTGGCACACGAATAAGGCCGCCGACTGTAACTGGGTTTAAACCCAAGTCAGATTTCATAATGGCTTTTTCAATTTCCGGCACTAAGCTCTTTTCATAAGGACTCAGCGACAGGGTGCGAGCGTCCAAAATATTAACGCCTGCAACTTGAGACAGCGGGGTTGGGGAGCCATAGTAGGACACCATCACCGAATCGAGAATGCTCGGGTGAGCACGGCCGGTGCGAATCTTATTGAAGTTGATTCCCAGGGATTCAATACTTTTTTTCATCCGCGCTTCGGCGTCTTTTTTAATATCATTCAACATTTTCTTCGGTCTCTTCGATCAAGGTTCCTTCATTTTCACCCACCACAATACTGAGCAGTGCACCGGGCTTGCTCATTTTGAATACCCGCACCGGCATATTGTGGTCGCGGCATAAGCAAATTGCAGTTAGGTCCATAACGCCGAGTTTATCCGCTAGTACNCGGTCATAACTCAAGCGGTCGTAACGTGTAGCGCTGGGATCTTTTATTGGATCTGCAGTGTAAACACCATCGACTTTAGTAGCCTTTAAAACCAGTTCAGCGCCCACTTCAATAGCGCGNAAACAGGCTGCTGAATCGGTCGTAAAAAACGGATTACCGGTACCGGCAGAGAAAATAACAACTTCGCCATTCTCTAACAAGCGTAGCGCTTTACGACGATCATATTGATCGGTAACGCCATGCATCGGAATCGCCGACATAACAGTAGATGAGATATTCGAGCGCTCCAGCGCATCGCGCATAGCCAAGGCATTCATGACCGTCGCTAGCATACCCATATGGTCACCGGTGACGCGATCAAGGCCAGCTTTACTGAGCGCAGCTCCCCGAAAAAGATTACCGCCGCCGATAACCAAGCCCACTTGAACACCGATTCCAACTAGCTGACCTATCTCTAATGCCATTTTATCGAGCACTTTAGGGTCAATTCCGAAGCCCTCATCACCCATCAGCTGCTCGCCGCTAAGCTTCAGTAGGATTCGTTTATACTTGCGATCACGCCCACTCGCCATGAATATGCCTCTCCGATGTTCGGGTTAAAATCAACTTGGACCGCTCTGCAGCGGAACCCAGCAAATAAATCGGCGAGAGTTTAACAGAAAAACAGCGAAATTTGCGGTTAGCGCTCGGATTAATCGCAACCACCGACTCTGCGCGCT